>Ga0209208_10002296_pt1 | contig 27392 bp, 21 predicted proteins | sample S1TSphfallax_3_FD_187694 | JGI IMG/M metagenome (GOLD analysis project Ga0209208, IMG submission 187694) | Host-associated microbial communities from peat moss isolated from Minnesota, USA - S1T2_Fd - Sphagnum fallax MG (SPAdes) (version 2) | ecosystem: Host-associated > Plants > Peat moss >...
AATCACACATGAAATTAAATCTTCCAAAAGACATAAAGTTTTTGGTTGATACAATTCTCTATCATCTTTAATTGTCATTCTACAATGTGTTGCAACTATTATTTAAGTTAATTGATTTGGATGCATCTACATTCCAAAATGTTGGAGAAAAATATTTAAAACAAGTTCATTTATTTCAATTTCCATTTGATCATTTGGTTATGCACCACTAGTTGAGATCCCATGAAATGTTTATCAATCTTTGAAAACAACCAAGTAATATTTAATCACCCCATCCTCGTATATGCTTAACACAATAAGTTAATTTCCCCATTTTCCTTTTCCAATTGATACATTCCCAAAATATTAACAAACCTACTTCCATGGCAAGATCACATACACAACATGGACTAAACAAAATCCTAAATCTATTTCATCTACTTCAACTCTTTCTTTTTTCCTCTCTTTCCATTAATTTCTCAAAAATTCATGATGACAAAGTTGCATTCCCTAGCATGTTTGCCAAATGTAAGGAATTTTTTTGTCACTCTTTTGTAAGTATATTAGTTATACTAAAATAAAATATCATGGTTGGGGTCTTGTCCTATCACATTATAATAGATACCATGTAAATACAACTTGGACAACAACAATTTATCATCACATCATGGAATGAAAGAAGAAAACAAGTTTGTAGAAAAAGGAAATTTTCATTATTTGCCACCCCAAAATACACAAAAACGTGGGTCTCTATAAAGGTCTTCACTTACAAAGGTATCAACCCCCCAAACATTATTATTTTCTCCTTTTCATAGTCCATATGATAGTTCTAACCATCTAATTTCCCTTGACATTTCCACTTTGGTAAGTCAATTTGTATAACTATTACATCTCAATTTGTCTACATTGCTTCACCAAGTCACTTTGTAGTCTATTCATCTTGATTTGTGTACATTGTTTTGCAAGTTGCTTTATAGTCTATCAAATCAATTACCAGTAATGCCTAATCTTGTCAAATCACTTTATCTATTACAGACCAACTTGCTAAGTAAGAAATTTCCTTTTGCTAACATGCATCCAAGTTGGGTGTGAGGAGGTCATGCATGAAGCATGGTGGCATTCTATAGGAATCAAAAAATTGGGGAGTGTTATATTTTGGACTACGTTTTGGTGAAGGATCCATCTTCAAAACCAAGGCACCTACCCAAGCACAAAGTTTTTGCTTCCAAAGGTATAAAGTTTTCATATTTGAACCATGTTTCTACTTGATATTTTTGTAGCAAGTGTAGCTTGAAAATGAAGTTTAAGGATTATAATTGGCATTTTTCATATTCACTGTAAATTTATTGGATTTCATTGAGTGACCACATTCTAGCATTGGAAGTTTGAAGAAACTATTGCCACAATAGTCCATAATTATAACCCTAAATTTGAAGGTGTTGGCTTATCCATCCTTGTTTGTTTAATGTTCATACAAATCTTATCATTTGCCTTCTACATCCATAAATGTAACTAAAAAAATTTCATATTCATTGCAAGTTTGTTAGATTTCCTTGAGTGACCATTTTGGAATTGGAAGTTTATAGAAACTTTTGCCACAATAGTCCATAATTATCACCTTAATTTTGAAGATGTTAAATCCATCCTTGCTTGTTTAGTGTTCACACAAGTGTAATTTTTATTGTTTGCTTTTACATCCATAAATGTAACTAACAATCTTCGTATTCATTACAAGTTTGTTGGAAATTTCCTTAAGTGACCATTTTGGAATTAGAAGTTTATAGAAACTTTTGCCATACCAGTCCATAATTATAACCTTAATTTTGAAGGTCCTATATTTGTTTTTGTTTGTTTAGTGTTCACATAAGTGTATATCTTATTGTTTGTTTTTTGGATCCATAAATGTAACTAACAATCTTCATATTCATTACAAGTTAATTGGATTTCCTTGAGTGACCATTCTAGAATTGGAAGTCTAAGAAAACATTTGCCACAACAATCCATAACTTTAAATTTGAAGGTGTTGGATAAATCCTCACACAAGTACTTTTATTATTTGTCTTTTGCATCCATAAATTCCATAGACAAGAATTTGGAGTCCATGGAAGTCTTCATGACATGTATGTCACTCCATAGATGTGTTATGTTTTATACATAATTATCTATGTGAGTCCTTGGAGGTAGTTGGTTTGGTTGGAATTTTGTGGAAAGTGCATTTTGTGTCTTTACTTGTGCACATGAGTCCATAATGTTAATCAATTTCTATCATAATGTCTATCATATGTGTATAGAAGTCCTTAATACTTCACTTTTCTAGACAACAATGCTTTAAAGATATTATTAATCCATATGATCTCCCTAACATTGTATAATTCTACATGTTTTGTTTATAATTGTGTATATGTAGCCCTTGACAATCAGACTTTACATGATGCAATGTCCATAGAACTCCATATGTATAATTTATGAATTTTGAATTGTACTTAAATGTTCATCATACTAACATGTTGTTTTCATCTTTTATAACTGGGTTGTATAACAAATTAATATTTGTCCCAAAAGTTTTTAATAATGTTCATAATTCATTTATTAATTCCTTGGGTTTGTACAAAAGTGTCAAATATAATAAATTACTTATTAACTACCATGGGCCACAAATTAGTGCACCTCGAAGTTATCTTGTTTAGTTTGTCAATGTAAGACATCTTAAGTTTGAATTATGATTAATTGCCTTTGTAGATATTTTTATGAACCTCTTGCTAAAGTGCTAACCATCTAATCCCATCTTTCAAATGCTCATCATTCTATGCCAAAAGGTCCATTAGTAGTTTGCACTAACACCCAAGATATCAATTCAAGTGTTGGTAATTTCCATTTTCTAGCTCCAAAAGAAATGAAGGATTGTAAAGAACTCGTTGAAATTTCATCTCCCAATAAGTAGATTACCTCACCACATCTACTAAAGTCAAAATCATATGCTACTATAAATTCAGCCATTGAGAAAGAATTTAAACTTGTAGAACAAGATGTTGGTGAAGAAAACATTGGTGGTAGTAGTGATCAAGATGACACTAATGATGTTGCAACAAATAAAGAATTTGAAAAGTAGGAAAAACATGATCATGAACATGATAAAAAACATGAAAAGCATGAAGGTGGACTTCAACTTGAGCTTCCAAGAAAGTTAAGGTGCCTCTTGCCTAGAAACAACAAAAAACTAGGAATGGAGATCAAAGGACAATGGTATTAAGAAAATGTAAAAAGAAAGCCAAATTGGCAATAGAAAAGAGTACCACTATAGTGGTCATTAGACGTAGTGCAACCATGAAGAATCACCAACCAAAGGGCCTTTAGTAAGATTACATTTTCTTTTGCATATGTTCATGTAGAGTTTGCTTCAATGTATAGCCTTGGTAGTTAAACATTTCAATTTTCGAAGAACAATTTGAGCATGTATAATACTTAGAAACTTTTACAAAAACTAGTTTCACAAGGACAATTATTTGGCTTGCATTTTGGATTTTCGAACAATTTTCTTTCTTTAAAAGGGGAACATAAAAGCTTGAAGATTGTGGAATCTCAAATTTTGGGTTAATGGCATTGTTGGGTACTCTTTTTCTTGACCTAGATTTACTTTTCAATTCACCTTGATGTACCTTCATCCTATTGTTTTGTTCAAACATGTTGCAATTAAAAATGTATTGTCTTTGTAATGTACATTAAAGGTTTTTCAAGTTGGAATTTATTAAATTCCAAGTTCACAACTTGTTCACTAACATTGACATTTGGTCAATTTAATCTTGATTCTTGCTTTGTTCAAAATTACAACTTGAGTTGTGATTTCATGCCATCACATGTGTTAATGTTAATTATTGTGTAATTGGAGGTTTAGTATGGGATTTATTTGTCACTTTCATTTTTTTTGAGTGGTCAATTTGAAGAGTGTCTAATTTTTTCATCTTGGTAGATAACAATTTGTATGTGGTTATGAGCTCTAATAAAAAATATTCAAAATATTTAATTTTTTAAACTTCATGTTCAACTTCACATGCAACAGTCAAACAAATAACCAATTATCCAAATGCCATAGTATTTATGGACCACATGCCATAGATTTCAATCAACCATGGTTTGGTACGTTCAATCAATATTCCATGTCTTTTTATTTCAAGTGTTATGATTAGGCTTAGTATTGACCACACCTATCCCAACATTCATGTTGGTCCAAACCTAGTTTTTTGCAATTCCATCATACTACCCTAATACAATCCATTTTCTTCATTGGAGTCCTTGAGCTAGCACCTTGAGTTCTTAATTTAATGCACATTATAGTCCATTTTCTACATAAGTCTTTGGCTTGCATTGTAGTCATTATTTCATTAGATTTCACCAACTTGGGTTGGCTTAGCACATACATTTCCTTGGCAATTTACATAATCCTAATATAGCAACACCTCAACTACTTATCAAAAGAATTAATGTCACTCCATCAACAACTTTTATTTATTGATTGTATTAAAAGTCATTTTCCTTCCTATCTAAGTGTACCAAACATTTTATGTCTTTTTATTAGCATAATGACTTTTTTTTCACTAGCTAATGTCAATCCATTAATAGTCTTCAATCCTTTTGTGCAATATTGATTATGCTTCCTATAATAGACCTAGCACCCAAGTTGTTTTTCTTAGCATTATGGTTGCTTTTGGACCGCCCAATGTCATTCCATTAATAGTTTTCACTCCTTTTTCAATATTGATTATTCTTCCTAGGATAGACCAACACCCAAGTCCTTTTCTTAACATCATGGGTTCTTTTGCACCACCCAATGTCAATCCATTAGTAATCTTCAAATATTGATTGTGCTTATTAGAATAGAACTAACATCCAGGTCCTTTTTTTAACACATTGTTTTTTTTTGCACCACCCAATGTCATTTTGTTAGTAGTATTCATTCTTATTCTAGTGTTGATTGTGCTTCCTACAAGTCTATCTAACACCTAAGGTCCTTTGGTAGCTCTATGGCTTCATTTGCATCACTTAATGTCATTCCATTAATAATTTTCTTCTTTCCTAATACAAATTGTGTCCTAGAATCTACCTAACACTCAATGTTTTTTCTTACCATTGTAGCTTCCTTGCCAACAATTCATGTCATATCATTAGTAATCTAACCTCCTTTTTTAATATTTAATTAGTGTGCCTCCTACAAGTTTGACCAAGACCTAAGGTCCTTAGGTTTTCACAAAGCTTGTAGCAAATCTTGATTCCATTCAAAATATTGTTCCATGCATGTGGTTTTTTGACCTATAATTCTATTAGACATGTCTTGATACTAGACAATTTGTGGTGTGTGTTTAAATGTAAGTCATTATCCAACATGCATAGAGAAAAAGATATTTTCAAAAGGGCTTGGTAGCACATTGATGGTGAGGCTATGAATGTTGCAATGGATTTGAACAATAGGCTTGAAGTTCAACTAGATTTGGAGGAAAGTTTAGTTAGTCCACACATGGATGGACCAATTTTAAGTCCAACAAATGCTAAAGTTCAAGCACAATTGAAGAGGGAAAAAATGTGGGATTATAAAAGGGCATCATGTGCATGGCTGGTTGTAACAAATGAATTAAGTTTAGTCAAGAAGTGGTTTTGAAGGTCTTTTGTATGTGTTTTGCATATCATACATTGATGTAGATCTTCTTCATACCATATTTCAAGTTATTTTCAATAGACTTTATTAGTGCTTTATAGTTCATAGTTGAAATTGGTCCTTCATTGGTACTTTGTAAGTGTTCCACTAGTCCTTTGATGGTTCTTCCTTATTGCTTTATTGGTCTTATGCACACCCTTTCTAGTTGCTAAAAAAGTCCTCTATAGGTCCTTACATGCATGAGCTTACATATTTGCTTTCTAAGTGAACAATTGTTTAGGTCCTTTTCATATATAGTGTAAATATGTTTATAACAACTATACAATTCATTTAGAATTGTTGCAACGGGTTGATGACTTCCTCTGCAATTCCATTTTCTGTCCTCAGCAGCACAAACCCTCTATAGAGACTTCCAGAACCTTGCGTGTACCTACTGAACATACCAAAATTGATTCCTTATGTTTGCTCAAGTGGATGAGTTTCACACTTTCAGTTTTCTGGAATGGTTGGCTCCCCTAGATTTACAAATGCCTTGGCTCGAGCAAGGCGCCCTGCCACAGCCTCCCAGGAAATGTGTTCAAGTAATCAGGCTGACGGTTCTGGTAGATCACACCACCCAAATGTGTTATGCAAAATTCTGGTTGGGCATAGCAATCCATGGCACCACATCAAGATTTCATTGCAGATCTCTCTCCTTGCAAATTTTTTATAATCAGTCCAAATATCCAGGGAAGTGTTATTTTAAGTCTGAGAGCTGATCTGGGTTGTAATCAAGGTATCCAGTCTCAACTGCTGCTGTGCGTTTCAGGTCAAATCACAAATTGGTCATGGAGATTTGCCTCTTAAAAGGACTTGGAGCAATAAAGTCATGGTCTGCGGAATTGGACAAGTCTCAAAACTTGCGCTCAGGTTACAAATCTACTTGGCATGACTCTGAGACTGAATCACTTTGTACAGGTGAAGTGGTACATGGTGAGCAGTGTTCTGTGTCACTTGGAAATCATGCTTTGCATTGGCAGAGCTTGATGGTGGGGCTGTAGTTGGTGCAGATTCAACTAAACTTTCATGTGATGATGGATTTGACCTTGTGGACCATAGGTGTGAAAAGGATACAAGAGGTGGAAGGGGTGTATTTTCTTCTTTTGTGCCTCAGAAGTCCATTGATGAGGTCGAGCACCTGACAAGTAATATACAAACAAGAAGTGACCCAATCCAGAGGGTTGAATCTTTCCAGGATACAACAGGTCCAGGGGTCATTCCGGTGGGGATCATGGAACTTGTTCATAGATATACAAACCAGTTTGCACCAAATTAAGCATTTTTTTTCCCACGTTGTTCTTTATGGAATATTGTTTAGGGATGTTATGAGGTAGAGAAACATGAAGGAAACTGAAGAATGTGAAGGGATATTAATTGGTCTCATTTTTAGAAAAGAAAAAATTATTTGACAAAAAATTCAGAACTTGCTATGAGGGGGGTAGTGTGGGAAAATTGTGGGAAAAGGGTGGAAAAATATTTCTGTGGAAAAATATTGTATATCTAGTTGTAACACATCATACCCAATCTGCTCGACTGCTGGAGCATATGTCCAGCAGTCAACTATGATTATTGTTCATCATCCACTACATTGAACTTGATCCTTAGGCATTCTCAGACAATTTCAGTTTATAACAACCATCAGGCAATTGAAAGTGGCAGGGTCCCTCCGCACAACTGCCAATATTAGGAGGATGGCTCTCAACCAGCGGGTTTTATGTTTTCTGGCAAATTTTCTCCAGATTCTAATCTCAACAACTGAGGGAATATTTTGTCACAAATTCCCTGGTTTTTGAAAAAGCATCATCAAATTTCAACACTAGAAGAAGGGAGTAAAATTTGGAAGATATCCTTCAGACAGAATATATATACATATATGGCAGCTTTTGTCCATTTTCAACATATTCCAAAGAATAATGGACTACCTCAAGCCTGAGGTGCTCATTACTCCTGCCACATTACAAATTCAAAGTCCAGAAAAACAAAAAAGCACTACTCTGAATCCACTAGGGATCTTAATGTTGCTGTGGCTTGATGGTGGCCTCAGCACAGCCACTGAAACTCACACCCAGCAACACAAACGAGATATTAGACTCTTTGTGGCAAGAAAAGACCTCACAAGTAGGTTATGTGCTCAGACAATGCTAAAGCTTAAACCTCAGACCAAAGCTCACACTGAGCACATGCTCTTTGTCTGCCCTTATGCCAGTACTGAAATTTCTTGCAGTCCCTGACCAGCTCTATATTTCCCTACAACACCCACTCTCAACGGCACCTTTCTAAATTGAGCTCTGTGAACTCCTCACTCTCGAATGCACAACACTGAAAACTCTCGGCCTTCTGCCGTAACTCAAAACCCTACCATGCCTGACTCTCCTGCGAGCTTACCTCTATGAACTCCCAAAATCAAGTGCTTAGTACTGTGGTCATCGGATGCCGATTAAGTTTTTGTGCTTTAATTTCCTCTTTCTGCCAGCTTACAACACTGCTTTAGCAGCCTTGGCTACATATTTCCCTGCAACCCTGATTATTTGCAAGAAAAAGAGGAAAAACGCTCCAATCTGCAAACCTGTCGGTTTCTCCTCTCTACTACATTACCAAAAATGACCACACGAAAAATACCACGTGTGACCTTCTTAAAAAGATGGAAACAGGTTCCATAGGCAAAGCACTTGGAAGCTTCTAAAAAGTCCCCGCTACTAGTCCATCCTAGCTGATGCTTTCATTACCCTCCATTTCCTTGTGATCGCATTGATCGAGCTCATAAAGGCATTGTGGCTTAGGATCGGCTCCTCAATCTCAATTCAAAATTCAGTCAGTACAGGGATTCTATTATGGACTGTCCTTACCCAAAACACCAAAAACTTCTTTAACCTGCTTTTTTTTCGTGTCATCTTCTTTGACTGCAAGCTGTACAGGGTCACCAGGAAGATACAACAGAAGAGGCAGCATCACCAAACTTGAAACTCTGGAAGTTGCAGTCTCGTTGTTGCTAGTAAAGAAGAAAAGACCTTCCTTGACATCATCACATCGTTGGGAGTGCTCAGATCTTCCATAAAATACAGGATGATTGATTGAATGATTGATTGGGAAACCATCTTGCCTGGCGATTTCAGGTGGAAAACAGATTCCTGGGACTGGACACTAGCGCAGCTAAAATGAAGGAATTTAAGTCTTCTAGGTATTGTCATCTGAAACATTCTAGAAATTCATTTTTGGCATTCTAGTAGTAATATGGTTAGGCATATCATATAATTTAGAGCGTGTCCAAACTCCAAAGCTGAAAAGCATTAGAGATGTTCAGCATGTGAAATTTTTGTTACAGCTTTGTGAAACTGGTGGTGATATCAAGACCCACAAATTTCTTTTCTGATCTGATAAAGCAATTTAGATCAAAATGCACCTTTGGAATATTATATTCACGTTTCTTTGACAAAGTCTGCTGTAGGTGGGAGCCACCTGCACATGATGATGACTATTGCCAGATTAATTGTAGTGTCGAGGAGACTACTTACCTGTGTTTTGGATTTTGCAGCAGGTGTGAGGAGATTGTGCAGTAGACAATCCATGGGAATGAGTCCAAGAAATAAGTGACTTGGGTAGGTAGTGTGATTGATATTACTTCGTTGGGCGTGCCTCACAAGTCCAATTTTATTTTTTAGTTGCAATGAGTTTTTGATTGGCACATTGCAAAAAAAAAAAGTTGAAACTACAGAGGCTCCCCCAAAATATAAGATTCTATTGAAAGATGGAGTACCCCTTTGGTGCACCTATATAGGTGAGAAGGGGAGGACTCTGGGCAAAACATATGAAATTGAAGCAAGGTGCTATTGGGAACACCCTTGGGGAACACATTGGAAACATTGGGAACCCATTGGGCACTTGATGGGGGCCCATTGAGAACTTGAAGGAACATGTTGGGATCAAAGGAAAAATGAAAAAAAATCCTCAACCCACCCTCCCCACCCAAAACTTAAAAGAAAAATAAAATCAAGGCACTTTGAGTGCATGCTTCAGCCTACCCATTGGTCGCATGTATTTTTGGTTTTCAAAACTGTTGGCCTCAGCTAATTGCAGGGGCAGAAATTAAACAAGGAAGAAAAACAAAAAACAAATCAGCACGCACTCATGAATGGTCCAGTTTTTTCCTTTTTGAGGGGGCAGGGGGAGAGGGATTTCCCACCCCCCCCCTTGTTCCCAATGTGTTCCCATCATGTCCCAAAAGGGTTCCCCCAGTTCTCAATGTGTTCCCATCAAGTTCCCAAATCTGTTCCCAATAGAACTTGGTTTTCTCCCATACGGTCTGCCCAAAGTTCAATTCCCATGGATATAAACTCAAAAGGTAATATCTAGGGGATCACACTTGTTTTTATTTTGCAACTCAGGATCCAAAGAGGTGCTTCTCTTGGGGGCATTCCTAATGTTTTGATAAAATTGCTGATGGACCAATCAAGATGGCTCCTTTTTAAATTAAAAAAAAAAAGTTATGAGTATATCCATGATCTAATTCATATCAATCACACTATATCACCACAACAGTATGATCACTGTATTGAAGCAAGTGTACCATGATAACAATGGTTTATTGTGTAAAGCATCTCTATTACGTTGTTCTTGTAGTGTTGTCAATATTGTTCTAGTGCATAGACATGCCTTTTGGAGACCCATTTACCAAAAGTGGATGCATAGTCCAGGTTCTTATAGAAGGGAAAGGGCCTAGATAGCACTGTTTGCTCAGCTCTGCCACAAACTTTTCAAAAAGCAAAAGGACTGGCCATTGCAATGGCCAGTCCTTTTGTTTGCTTTGTAGACTATGTCAACCAGCTATACACTGTGTGCCGTGCTCAGCCGGAATAGTGCCAGTGAGCTTGTGACTTTTTCACAGAAGTGAGAATTTATTGCTGAACACGTTAAGGACTTTTAAAATTTTCGCCCTTCATTTCCAATCATCTCCTCCAACAGAGTTATCCTTTAAATCCCCAACCCAATTTTCTGTCTGCCAAAATTTTGAATTTGATTTTGAAGAATCTTGTACTGTTATAACGTGTCAAGTTTGTTAAACATTTGCTTTGCAGACTTTGTCAACCAGCAATACACGCACTGTCATGCTTAGCAAGAATGGTGCAAGTAGGCCTAATCAAACAGCCTTATCTTTACTTCCACAACCGAATTTTCTATTTGCTAAAGATTTCCATTTGATTGCAAAGAATCTTTCATTTAAAAAAGGTCCGAAGTTTTTGAAAAGTTCCTAAAGAAAAAACTTTTCTTCCACCCTTCCTGGGTTTTTGTGCCCAGCACGGTACCCCCAAATTCTGAGAAGAGTCTGAGAAGTCGCTTCCCTTCTGGTAGTAGGTGCTGCTTGACCAGATTGCTCGCTCTCTTTAGGGGATGTTCAGTGCAACAACACTGATCGTTTCTTTTTTTCTTGTCCCGATCGTTTTCTCTGTTGCTTGGTGCGCGGTGGAGTCATGTAGTGAACCTTCATCTTTTCCTGCTTCGGTTGTCAGCGCCCAGATGCAAGTTCGTAATTTCGTCGTCAGATGGATGGTGTGGGGGTTTCAGTCTGACGTTACTAGTACTGTTCTAGTATTTTGAGCGGGGGTTCACAAAGAGCTTGACAGTGGTCGTAGTGTTTCTGTATTCTATGAATATTTGCGGCCAGGCCATCTTCTTGTTGCTTAGGGTAGGGCGGAGTGGGAGCAGAAGGAGCACAACTACAACAACGGAGTCAATATGGGGTGACTTCACAACTTCAGTTTGTGAAGAGAACCACATGATGCTTCGTCGCCGCCAACAGTAACAGTAGCAAGGATCCGAAGAGAACGAGATCATGCACTAGAGATGTCGGGACGGTGGTGTGGTGCGCAGCTCAGAACAGGAGGGATAGGATGCTGGTGCCACGAGTGGTGCAACGCAGAGGCAATTATCGACAAGACTCAAATGATTGACATTGAGCGTGGCGATGGCCTTCTAACACCAACACTTTGGTACAAAGAAGAGCAGTGCAGTGAAGGTCGAGCCAAGTCAGAAACTGCTACGGTCTTAGATTCACTTAACGTACTTGCACCCATGGCATAGGTACCTCAAGCCTCTTATAATCCTTCTCGTTCTTCTGCCTCTGCATCTCCAACATCTCCGAGCTCTTTGCTGCAGATTCTGAGTTCAAAAGGTGAACCCAAGCTAAGGTTTCAGGAACCCAAATATTAGGCAGTGTCTTCAAGGTGCCTTGCACCCTCCGAGTTGGACAAGTGGTAGAGGCTGCAACTCATTTCAGTGCTGGGTAATGTGAAGAGTTCCTGTAGTGGCACTTAGGCTCTGGTTTGGGGTGTGTGTGGGATTGAGAGTGAGGTTGTCTGTGTGCCTCACATCACCCAGTCGCCCAAGTGGCTGCATGTGAAATATTAGCAGTCGACCCAACAAAGAAGGATCGCTGTGTTGGGTCACCAGCTTAGCCATTCATCTTCATGGGGTGAAGATTTGGCAACCACGTGGCCACGGCTATGGTGGTTTCAACATGTCCCTGGCTTTGAAAGTAGCACACAGATTAAAGAGGTAAAAATTGTTGAACTTCACAGCCAACACAGGTTCCTTGTTCATTGTAAGTCAACTCTTTGTTGTGGGTCTGCCCTTGTTGATGGGCTAATAATCTATCCAAAAATTTAATTTTTAATTGATTTTGTTGAGAAAAATTAACAAAGGAGCTCTCCTTGAAGAGGGTATGATGGAATGAAATGCATTCTAGTGCCACTGCTGCTGTCCTGTTTGATGTTGTGAAGTGTTGTGATAGGTTAATGAAATTACAGTTGTAGGACTGTACAAATTTCTTACTGTGTTCATCCTCTTAGAGCTTCATTCCAACTTGATGAACAAGTTTGACTTTTTATTTTGATGTGATCCTGGTATGACAGTCATGAATCAGGTGACAATCTTGAGCAAGGAGGCCATGATTTTCACAGTATGTATTTGGATGTTTTATTACACACGATAAGTTGATCCGACAATTCATTTGCAAACAGAATTGATTACTTTTTCAATATCAACTTGCTTTTATGGTTATCTCCATTTCATGTGGAGAGGAGACAAGAGCCTTTGTTTGACCAGAATTTTTTTAAAGTGACAATGGGCAATAATAAGAGAAAGTGGCCTTTTCATGACCTGCTTCAATGGCCTCGAAAATTGTTCTCTTCTGATTCTAAAGAGTTTGTAGCTCTTCCAAGTTGTTCTAATCAGGATGTGAGTGATCCAAACCTTTTTTTAAATATTATTCAGTCCATAACATTGTTGCATATATCCTCTAAGCTTTTCTAGATAACAATCAAGGATGTACAGTAAAACCTCATCAAAACATGTTGCTGAATTCTGCAGGAAGGACCAGCTTGTTAATTGAATAAAAAATATTGGGGTCAAATGAACCTCCATGATATTCAATAATTTCACTAGCATTTACAGATACATGATCCTCTCATTTTTGTTGTGTTGTGGTATTTTGGTTGTCAGGGTCAGCCTGTGCATCAACTTTGGCCGCCTGAAGATGATGTATCTGTTGCTGAATTTGATGTGGTCTTCTTTCATGGTTTACAAAGGCCCGATGAAGTGGAAACTTGGAAGAGAACTTGGGCAAGCCGCACCAACCCTCAAGATTGTTGGGCTCAAAATTGGTTGCCACATGACTTGGGTGGAAACATACGAGTGCTAGCATTGTCGTATGATTCATGTGCTGTACAAACTGACAACAAGGGACACATTGAAGATGTGTCTGAATTAGGAAGGAACATACTTCAAACCCTTGTGTTCAGGTTTTTTTCTCAATCATTGAATCCTTGTTGTGTGTAGGTGTACAGTCAACATATTCATCTTTTTACATTCATGCAAAGGTGGCTTTGTGCCATTTTCTTCCTAAATTGAAAGGGATGTTTTGATGAACAGTGGACCCTAGATGCTTCATGAAGAAGTAAATTACTTGTTGGGATTGTCATGCATGTCAAGTATGTATAAACTTGTTATGAAAACTCTTATCTTTTCCCATTTCGATGTGGATAGGTCCATGCACTTGTAGCAACTAAAATGAATGTGTTTTTGTATTGACAGTAGCAGGTGGAAGTTGGGTCAACGATGTGGGTTTGTTCTTGTAGGCCACTGTTTTGGGGGTCTCATTATCAAAAGTCTGGTGGAGGAGGCAAATAAGAGGGTGTATGGTAGGGCAAGCAATGTGATTGATGAGCAATCCAAGAGATTTGCCAACAAATTTCTCAAAAATCTCAAAGGCATTGTGTTTTATGCGGTTCCCCATGCTGGATCAGAGCTAGAATCCTACTTCAAGAGATGCAGCTCAAATTGGTCAAATAAAATCTTTGGAGTGAAGCTGGCTCGATTCATGGAGAACCTTAAACCACATCAAGCCAGGATGGAAAACTTGTCCACTACCTTTGACTCTATCATGAATGGGTTGCGGGTGAATGTGTATGCTTTCATGGAAGGAATCCCTACAAAAGATGCGGTGAGTAGTGAATAATACACATCTGAATATTTGCATCCATATAGTTGGAAATTAAATGAATTTTGCACAACCCTTTCAACCATTGATGGCCTTGGAAACTATACAAAATTCTTGGTTTCTTGTTTCCGATACACATTTATGTCTTGGAGATGGATGTAAAGGTAGTAATGAGTGTCACTGATTGGGCCCAACATGCAAAATTGGAATGGTCTCATAGGGATATAGGTTGGTGGAAAAGGCTGGAGCACAGAGATTAGCAAGGGAAAACTATTATCTTGTTGAGGATGGTGACCATTTTACCTTGTGCAAACCTCTTATCAAGGAACATCCAAGCTATGCTAAACTTTTGGATTTTTTAAAGACTTGTCAACATCAGGTAATTTATCACATGATTTTGTTAAAGTTCCACCTTTTCACTAGTCAAAACTTTGAATTATGAAGATCTTAGTCAATAATTATCCATCCTTACATGAACATGGATTTGTGGAATTCCAAGGTTGGGGTTCATTTCTTTACATCGTGTGTTGTATCCATTGTTTGTATAGCTTTGTTTAGTTGTTTGTCACTAGGTATGTTTAGTTGGTTAAATTGGAAGGTGTTTATGAACCCATAATTGGCAAATAACAAGCATGACCTTCCATATTTTGTAAATTTGTCACAAATTGTAGTTAACCCATGGGTCGTTGATGGCATATGGTGACTCAAATCCTTTTTTGTATGTGTTATTCAAAGAAGCACAAGGTCAAAAAAGTCCTTGGAGATGACATGTTTTGATACATCCAGAGTTGTTTTAGTAGAATGTACTAGAAGTGTGTACATATGCAGGAGAAGGTTCCACATTAGAAGGTTTTATAAAACTAATTTAACTACCATTATTGGATGTAGGATTCATTTAAAGATAGTATCATTCAAAGTGCTTTTCATCGCAAGTTTCGCTTTTATAAGGAGCCTACCCAATTGGTTGAGAAGCTATTGCAAAGTTTGAAAGAAGGAGGTGAAACAACTATTATAGTGCATGGGAAATTTGGATTTGGGAAGACAGCCTTGGTGGAATATGTGAGGCAGAAATATGCCATGGATTTAGATGACACTTTTCTTGGGGGAGTATTTCAAATGAAGTATGGCCAGGACTGTGATATAATTGCAAGTCAAGGAAAGCTCCTAGGACAACTTATGCAACTTGGCAAGGTAGGCCCATTCTTTAAAACAATCCCACAAGGTGTAACAATCTGATAAGACATATGGAGCAATTAGTATCTCGATTGGATGTTTGAACTTCTTTTAGCACCAATTTTCAACTTTGCATTTCAACTTGTTGATGAAATTAAGTCAAATACATTTGTTATAATTGGAATTGGGAAATGGCAATATTGTTGTTTGAAATTGGTAGGCTACGTTGCCTCTTTATAATAGCTACCTTATTCACCTTACAAAGTAGTGAGATAAAGGAGATTGTGATTTTCTTTTTGACAACTTAATAAAATGGGTACTTGCAGGTAGGGGTTCTTGAAACATCATCGTATATGGATGTTCTTAGCATGCTTCAAGAGGAGTTGGGTAAACTTGGTGGAAATTGGCTACTAGTGGTGGATGACGTTTGGAGCAGCAGATTGATTGATGAATCTCCTATACCAAGCAACAAGGGGTGCAAGTTGCTAATCACTTCTAGGTTTCCATTGGAAGGACTACCAGCCATTCGGATTAAGGTGGATGAACAGAGCAACGAAGATCTTGCTGCAAAATTACTCGCAAGCAAGGCTGCAAACAATCCAAAGGAAACGAGATTCCCTCAAGGATGTGAGGTAAAAACTCTTTCACATGATTATTTTCCAAATGCTTGTAAATGAATGGAGGCTCCAATGCCACATTCCTCTATCTAATTGTTTTAACTATGTTCAACATAATTGTCATGGCTTTCCATTGGCCCATAATGACCAACATTGTGTTAAGATGTAGGATTTAGTTTGAACTACTTGTCCATTTTGTGTTTTTTTGTCTTCCCTGTCTTTCAATGCTTATATGGAGGTATTCTCTATCTTGAAGGATATGATTTTGCTTGGATCTTGTTAGCTTCAATGGACAATATGGAGATTTCAAGAGACTCATCAAAGTTTGTATTGACGCAGGATGTAGCGAAAAAGATTTTAAACAAGTGCTCGGGATGCATGTTGGCTGTTTCAATTTTGGGTTCAGTTTTGTCTGAAACTTCAAAAAATGAAAGTGCGTGGGAAAAAGTGTATGCACAATTCAAATATTATGCAAGTGTAGGAGAGTACACCCCACATGATTACAATGGGACAATCTTTGCAGCAATTGATCTAAGTTTGGACCATGATCAAAACAAGATGTTCTCTAAGGACCTTATGTGGAATGTGCTTCAAGCATTGTCACTTTTCAAGAATGAGCAGGGCCCTCCAAGTTGTGTAGTGAAATTGGCATGGAAGAGCATGCAACTTGAAGGAGAAGCAGAATATTTTGAAGCTGTGGTCAATAGTCTCATCCACAAGAACCTCGTTGATGTATCTGAAGAGGAATATTTGAGATTGAGATTGCATGACTTGGTGGTGGAATATTTGGAATTGAAAAAGCCTATTGATTTAGTCACTATTCTTTGTGATCAAGAAGGGAAATTGAAGCAGGGAAGGGAGTTGTTTGCCATCTTCCTAGCAATTTATGGCAAGAAAAATGTTAAGACTCATGTCAAATTGTTGTTAAGGCAAGCCCATGTTGTCTTCGATGAAATATCAAAAAGTTTTAAATTTTGGCTTCATAATTTGTTGGATAGTGATGCTGAAAATGCAATTCTTGCAGTATTTCAAGTCTACAAGGCAACACAACAAGATGCAAAGGCTCTTCTACATTTGATGCATGGTGGTGTGTATCGAGCATTGAGTGCAGCTCGAGTTTTGGTTTTTCTTATGATCAATGTTGGTGCAGAAAACCTTTTGGTTGATGGAAACATTGAAAATTTTGTATGCCTTTTCACACATCATTTACAAGACAATTCTTGCAAAAACTTTCCCATGTATTGGGTCGAATTATTGGTGCAGCTGGCAAATTGTAGGGCCTTTGCAAAAAAGATAATATGTCACAAGCCCCTACTTATCTTGATAGTTGAGGGGATCCAAAAAGATAGTTATGTTTTGGGATATTTGCAAAGCCTTGTGGCATTGATCCTATATGTGCAAGGGATCAGGAACACAAGGTCAGAAGAGAATCTTCTTGAAGAGGATAAGGATGCGATGAGGGAGCCAATGAAGGCATGTGTGCTAGAGAACACATGTGTATCACATGTTGTTTTATACCATGGGGAAGATTGTTCAAGAGGTACTGAGGTTCCTTTCTTTGATCTAAAGTTCCTTTTTGAATGTGTGCAATGGCTATTACAACGACATAGACAATATCATAGACAACGACAACGAGCCGCATTTGGGGAGAGAAATGATTTTATTCTATTGTTGGGCCATTTGGTAGATATTACAAATGGTGCAACCCATTTTGTAGAATATGGGTGTGTGGAGTTGCTTTTTTGTCTCGAGGATCCAAGATTCTGGGCGGCAATGAAGTTCAAACATGTGATGAGATTTTTTTGCCACAAGGTAATTTTTGAAAGTATATCATCCAATGGACACGTCAGCTCACTTGTGTCAATATTGAAACATGGGACGAAGCAGGACGTCATGAGTGTTCATTGGATTTTGAAATGGCTGGCCATTGGACATGAAGAGGTTGCACTACAACTTATTATGGAGGTTGGAGTGGTGAAAGTGATTGAAGCGATCAACTTATGGGAGTGCGGCAACTATTGGGAACATCTGATGGTGGACCTTTGGTTGAAGCATGAAGGCATTGCAAAGCAAATGATATTGGAAGGCAATATTTGTGAGTTATTAACAAGAGTCATTCATCAAAACTCTAAAATTTGTATGCATGTTTTATCAAATTTGATAATGTACCATGGGGATATTGTTGTTGAAGATTTAGATGCCAAAGGAGGCTTAGGATTATTTCTAGCCTCTTACAGTATGCAACCATTGAATCGCACATGGATTCAACTATTGCACAACATGGCACAGAATAAGGCACTGGCAAACAAGATGGTGGCCCTAGGTAGCATTGAAATGGTTGCAAACACACTTAATCATCCGATGGACTTCACACATTTGATTTCTATTGTTGACGTGGTCAAATTTTTGGTTGAAGGCTTTGAGGATCGTCTCAAGATTCTATTGTCAAAAATTTCTATTGAGGATTTGTTGGCAATTCACGAAAAACTATCCTTGCAAGGGATATCGAAGTTCATATTCTTGAGTGGAGCTTTTGTGATTACTAAAAGAATAGCAATGGAATTACTTGCAAAGAATCATCATAAACATCGTGACTTTTGTACCTTGTTAAGGTTGGCTAGATCGCATGAAGAGATTGCAAGTTTAATTGCAAGTCGAATTGCAACCAATGACAAGATCATGAAAGAGCTATTTTCTAAATGTTATTATGAAACATGTGTTGAGTTACTATGGGAAAAATTTCCCATACCTGGGGAAGAAAAAGTTAAAAGTTTCGAAGCTGAGTATTATGAAGATCTGAATCAATAATTATGCATCCTTACATGAACATGGATTTGTGGAATTCCAAGGTTGGGGTTCATTTCTTTACGACATGTGTTGTATCCATTGTTTGTATAATTTTCTTTAGTTTGTCACTAGGTATGTTTAGTTGGTTAAAATTGAAGGTGTTTAAGAACCCATAATTGGCAAATGGCGAACATGATCTTCAATATTTTGTAAATTTGTCAGAAATTGTAGTCAACCCATGGTTCATTGATTACATATGGTGATTCTAATCCTTTTTGTATGTGTTATTGAAAGAAGCACAAGATCAAAAAGTCTTTGCAAATGACATGTTTGATACATCAAGAATTGTTTTAGTAGAATGTATTAGAAGTGTGTACATATGCATGAGAAGCTTCAACATTAGAAGGTTTTTAAAAGCTGATTTAACTACCATCATTGGATGTAGGATTCATTTAAACATAGTATCATTCAAAGTGTTTTTCATCACAAGTTTTGCTTTTATAAGGAGCCTACCCAATTGGTTGAGAAGTTATTGCAAAGTTTGAAAGAAGGAGGTGAAACATCTATCATAGTGCATGGGAAATTGGGAGTTGGAAAGAGAATGGTGGTGGAATATGTCAAGTAGAAACATGTCATGGTTTTATGTGACAATTTTCCTAGGGGAGTCTTTCAAATGAAGTATGACCATGATTATAATATAATTACAAATCAAAGAGAGCTCCTATGACAACTCACATAACTTGGCAAGGTAGGCCCATTCTTTAAAACAATCCCATGAGGTGTAACAATTTGAGAAAACATATGGAGCATTTAGTATCTTGATTGGATGTTTGAACTTTTTTAGCATTAATGTTAAACTATGAATTTCAACTTGTTGATGAAAGTAAGTTAAGTACATTTGTTATAATTGGAATTGGGAAACAATAGTCTTGTTGTTTAGAATTGGTTTGTTATGTTGCCTTTTTATAATAGTTATGTTATTTAACTTAGGAAGTAGGGAAATAAAAGAAGATTTCACAACAATTTCATTTCAAATTTTTGCACCAAAAAAAAAGTTGATGTTTTTTCCTCTAATCAATATGAATACATATAATGTACCTTTTTTAAAGGCCATTTAATTCCACACCACATGCTTTTAAGTTTTGGTCACTTTCAAATTGATGATGAAACCTTACTTATCATAAATAAACCAAAGCATCCAAGAAAAAGTGGAATACAAGGAACAAAATGGAAGGACCTATGTCCATGAAGACACGAGAACCACAAAAAAAGGCGAACCACAATTGGAACATCAAATTCCTAAACCCCTTCCTATCGCAAAAAACATATGAAATAAATAAAAGGAAAGACCTCCTGAAAAGACACCTAGCCTAGAAGAACCTTCACCTACTACAACATGTTTTAAAATAAAAACCATTTATGCATGTTGCAATTCCATTGACACCTTTTACTTATAAAGTGTGCACAAAATTAAAAAAGGGGGGCTTTTGGTGCCCTTCGTTCCCCACACCATGTTGGCACATCAATGAAAAAATTGTCCTCTTGATGGTGTAAACATCGAAAATCTTCACAACTAGAGGGAAAAACATGCTTGTTGGAAACTAATCGCAATAAAACCATTTTTCACCCAAGCCACAATTGTCACAACAACCCACAAGAAAAGTAGCCCATGAAACCAAATCAATTCGAGTGGGGTTAACAATGACATGATTCGCCCATGTGCGAACACCATTTGATTAATAATACAATGTTGATTGAACAATGTGAAAACTGTAAGGAAAAAGGTAGAAGGACATGGGTCCATTTTCATGACACATGAAACCTTGCATCTTTCACAATGGTTGTGAAAGCATCTTGAATAACATCATGCAATGTCATCCTCTTTCCACCATGCACACAACAAAGAAAGGGTATCCCCATAAGATCCAAAAGCTAATTACCAATGTAATGGGACACCTTAAGAATTAAAGGATGGGAAATGCCAACGTAATGCACAATGTTGTGGAGAAAACGTTTAAAATTAAGCAAAATAAAATGATGATTGGGCAAACTAACAACCAAGTGCTTGCACTTGGACCTACACACAACTTCAAACATGTTCAATGCAAATTGAAAGGTACATAAAAAAAGATGCTAGTATAAAAATTGTTGTGCAATTTTTTTGAAATATTCTCCTAAAAGCAATTTGTGCCTTCTTAGCCAACTACTTAGAAAGGCAAACACATGTTGCAACCCCTAGGGAAAGAAACTCTTGCACTAATCTTAGATGTGTTTGGAAAAAAGGCCTCAAATAGTTTGCACCCATTGCTTCTAACAAAGATGGGCAAAAATCCAACAAAAACTTGGACCTAAAAGTCTCTCAAAATTCCCATTAAGGTGGAGTAAAAAATAACAAGCAAAAAAAAAAACCTTTCGATGAAACATTGAAAGAAGATTATAAAATTAAGCCACCTGGAAGTTCCTTCATCTTGGGAACATGTTTGCATGTTGAACATATTCACCTAAAGCTTCTTACCAAAAAAAAAAAAAGCAAAGGAAATAAGCCAAAGGCCAAAGGGAACACCCTTGGAAAATAAAGCAAAAGGGAAAGCTGAAAGGTTTAAGCTTCAACTTTTCATTTTTTTTCCACCAAAAGACATGTAATCCTTTGGCAATTTCTTCAACCAAGTTTCTTCAAGAAGAAGGGGACTTGTGACTTCCTTAAGGAGAAACGCACTTCATCAAAAAAAATTGAGTAATTTCTTCAACCAAGTTCCCCAAAAAAAGGGGACTTGGAACTTCATTGGGGAGAAGGGTGAATTTTCACCAAGTTTCTCCAAACAATTTCCTCAACCAAGTTAATATAAGATGGGGAAACCATGTTTCCTTGGGGAACTTGGGTTGCCTTGAAGAACCATGTTTTGAGTTCATTTGCTTGGGGCAAGCATGTTTTCTCAAGGAACTCAGGTTGTTTCCTCAAAGAACTTGGGCCCAATTTCCTTAAGGAAACATGGTTGCCCCATGCTCAGACTGAGGAACCATGTTTTGGGCCCATTTGCCTGAAGTGACCATGTTTCCCCTTAGCAAAATATGCAACTATTTTTCAACTATTCATGTAGGATCTATTTTTCCTAGATGAAAGTCATCGATGACAAAAATTTCCATTATAAAAATATTTGAACCCAACACCTCCCACTCAAAATTGAATTGCTCAACCATTATGCCAAACTATTTAATTCATAAAAATATGATATGCCATCCATACTTAACATAATCATTATAATTAATGGAGAATAATTGTTTTTTGAAAACTAGTTTATTGTTGTACATCACATGTATGCACATGTATACTTTTTGCATTGAAGATTGAACTAAATTTAACTCCTTGCACCTATATAAGGCTTATTGGGTGAAGGGGGGGGAGAGGAGAGAGAAACTAAATGTCTTTGTGGAATGTGATTGAAAATATATTGGAAAGCCTATTTCCATTGATTTATAGGCTACTAATATCATTGAGAAAACTGATCAAATTTTTAGACTATTGTTATTGTTGAATTAATTTGATTAGATTTTTAGGTTACCAATGCTACATGCTAATTAGAGAAGTCCATTAGTACCTTCCATTTGTCAAGTGTATCAAACACATTGTTTAGGAAATGTAAGTTTATCAAGAGGAACTTTTTGAGGAACTTTATTGGGTAATTGATAAGTTGTAAATAAAACTCATAATGTCAATTTCTATTTATACACAATAGTACAAGTTCATGCCCCCGCCTTCCATATGTACTCTATGTATGTGAGTACATATAAATCAACTTGACTAATCTTTTATAAATATTTTTTCATGCAACTACCACGGGAATTTTTCACACCTAGGGAGAAGGACAAATGTGCATGAAAGGAAAATTTAATTGGTTATTGGATTGAATTGATGGTTTCATGTTGAACTAGGTCAATGTGGAATGATGTTTGAGATTTCTCATTACAACTTCAAATTGATTATTCTTTTGAATCAAGTGGCTTTAAAAATATATATATCATTCCACAAAAACATAGCATCCATAACTAATCTTGTATGATTGCAATGGCATCCGTGATTAAAAACACGATTAAAAATGGCATAATCAATGAGTTTGATTTGATTGCAACTAAAAAAACACCAATTGTAAAAATCACATTTGAACAATGTATGTATTTATATTGATTAGGTGAAGAATATTGGTTTTTTTTTAATGATTTAAAAAAAAATTGAATTATTGCAAAACCGATGGTTTGTTGGAAAATCGCCAAAAAATGCCAAAAAAGAAATTTTCAAAAAATCTCCACATTTCTTTCCATGGTTCAAGTAGATAGCCAAAAATATATAAGGATATATTTTTTCCTTTCATATCTGATTAATAGCCAAAATTTTCTACAATGGCTTATTAGTTATTGCCACTTTTGTTGCATCACAAAATTGAATAATGAAAAAAAACAAACGAAAAACTTGTCCTAAACTTGCCCAAATAGCATTAATGTAGTTGAAGGAAAATCCAAATTTTCATTTACTTTAAAGGATAATACAATTTTTTAAGAAATAGATTTTTTTGGATAGATAAATCCAAAAAGAGACTCAAATAAAAATTTCAATATTCATATAAGGATCCAAAGATATTTTAAAAATCAAATTAATTCATGGTTCTTGAATCCTAACACATAAATAACATCTAAAAAGGTGAGAAAAAAGAAAGAAAAAGATAATTGCAAACATATAATTGCAATTTTGTATCTACCAAAAATGATCACTTGGTGTGAAAAGTATCACCAAATTGTTGTATAGCATATCAAGTTTCAATAGTTATTATTAAACATCCTAAATATTAAGAAAATTAATTGGATTTGTCAGAAAACTTGGAGAAACACTTTCTCATGGAAAATCAATAGAACAATTTTTTAGAGTCAATAATTAGTGACATGCTTCCATTAATTAAGAGAAAAAAATATTACACAAATCTCCCAAAAACCCAATACTCATTATTAATAAGACTTTCATGTTCAAGCAAAATTTCAAGCTCTCCACCCTCTTTCCCGCTTCTCTCAACAGTTTTGCAACTCGTTTGCAGCGTAGTTCTTGAGAGTAGTAGGTTTCATTGACAAAAGTCCTCTCGTTACAAAATCTCCCACAATTGCTGCACAATTGTTTGTAGTTTTGTATTTGTCTCAGAGTTTCTATTGCTGTTGTTAATTCGGAGTTGCCTTTTTTTTTATTCACAGTTGGTGTTGTTGTTGTTGTTCTTCTTCTTCTTCTCAGAACGGTTTGAAGCAAAGTGCAAGAAGGTGGAGTTTGGCTCTAAAGAGGGATTTGACACCTTTCGAGGGGAGCAGAACACATACACAAGTTCTACGAGGAGGTTCGCTGCAGCAGCTTTGAGGTACAAGTACATATGATCATCAGTTTTGCAACTTGAGGCAATGCAAGGTTTTGAGTGGGGAATGTAATTGTGAATGTGATTCTATTGCAGGTTTAGGCTTTAGGGTCTACAGACGACGCGAAGACAGATGGAGCAGCGTTGTACTAATCACATGTAGCCACTCTTTTTGTTTTAAGGCCAGTTTGATCGTTAGGCCAATAATCTGTGGTGATTTTTTTGTGAATCGTGTCTGCTAGTTATAATTACGCTGATGATTGGGTTTGTCATCAATCGTCGACGATTCATCAGCCGCAATGTAGGAATTTTACTGGAGGAAGCATTCAAGGATTTGGAGCTGCGCTTCCAATTGGAATGGACAGTCCTGGAAAATTCGGTAGAGGCCGAATTGCAAACCCAACGTGCGGCAGTGGAGAGAGAAGTGTAAAGGGCCTCGGAAGCTATAACATATGACCGGCATTGCAATCCACGAAAAATAGAGATAAAGGAGCTGGAGAAAGAGTTACTCAGCATCGAAGAGGACTTAGAAAACCATATGGTCGAGATCAATATGATGAATTCTTTGAGTACAAAGCGCATGTCGACAAATGACGAACCGGAAGAGGCAAATGACGAACTGAAAGAGGCGAAGAAGGCAGCAGTAGCGGTAAGGAATTGATATCAACGTTGAATTTTATGAGCCGATGCACTAGTAATGATTCTGTGTGCACCTGATTATTGTCTTTCGGTTGCAGTTTTTGAATAGATATACTTCAGATGACAAGGAAAAGAGACCGATCTCTGTCAAAAGAATGGGCTAACTCCGCACTGAAGCACGGGCTGGTCCCTTTCAGGGGATCTTTAGCAAGTGCACTGGCAAATATGGTTGGGAATACCATATGGCAGAAGCCATAAGTGAATGGGACACCAAATTGCGGTCAGTTGAATTTCACCCATTCAAGAAAATCCGAGTTGGGAAGGACTAAAGGAAGGTCTGTTTATGTCCTCTTTGATAGTTTCTTCAATATTGCCAGAAGTTACTTTTTTGGGGTCTTGAAATGTTTCTTGCTCAGTATCCTTGCCCAGAATTAGCTGTTATGAAGTTGCTAATTGTGGTGGATCTGCATGGAATTAATGCAGGAGGTTATTGACCAAACTGATCCACTTCTAGTTAGCGTCCAAAGAAAATATGGGACAAAGGTTTGTGAGAGCATTACAGATGCTCTCAAGGAAATAATGACATACAATCCAAGTGGAAGACATGTAGTAGGAGTACCATGGAACTACAGCATCAACAAGGAAGCCACAATGAAATACATCGTGCTACAGCTTGGAGAAGTGATTAAACAGAACAACTCTATCAAGGCACCGACAAGAAAAAGAAATGCACCATCTTGAAGTGCTAGTAATTTGCAGCAGTATGTAAGCTGCAACTATTTTTAGCTTTTCTCCTAGAAATGAAATTTGTGCTTGTGCGTGCTGCATCATGTTGAGTGTAGCTGCTGGAAGTGTGAAAATCAAGCTTTCCCCATTAATTTTTTTTCTCCTTTTCTTATGAATTTCTTGTGGAAGTTGAAGGACTCCCCACACTCAGTTTTTCTAACTATTTAGTTGCACATGTCTATGGGATGTCTACAGAGAGTTCTCCACCTGTTTTGGAGAAATTGGACCTGGCCAGCAACATTCAGAATGCTACCATTGGTGTTAGTGACAGCTTTCGTATCAATGATTTGTCAAACAGATGTTTCTGCAGATCAGAAGAGAACTCTAGTGGAGATACTTGAGCATCAGGTAGCTTACTCTTACTGGATGAAGGAGATTAGTTGGTGATAATATGGTTTTATTAAGCCTGATCTGGTGCCACTCAGGTTGAGATGAAAGAAAGTAATTTTGTAGTTTTTGATCCATCTGAGGAAATAGGACTTTTGAAGCTTTTGATCCATCATTCTAGATAATATATGGTGCATGGATAGGAATGGTTGCTTTCCAAATGCATATTTTCACACTAGCTATGTCTGTGAAAGTGCTTGTAATATTTAGTGCTTGTGTTGATGACAAGAACCCAATTTTGGAATTTACTGTAGTTCAAGGTCTGTAAAATAGGTTTATCTGTGCAAACAATGACACCAGAGATGTGCAACTGAACATAACTTTTTCCATCCCTGATTTATATATGAGGGAGAGATTAGTGCGGGCTTTGTTTTGGTCCTGCCAGATTGACATTTTAAAATTCTGTTTGGTGCATCAGCATGAAGTATACCAGTGTAATTGGAGATGTTAGCCTTCAATACAAACATCTTCTAGGGCTTCGTTGCCAAATTACCATCATAGATGCATAGCTTTAGTTTGTAGCATTCATCTGATATTTGAACTTAGTATTTCCATCAAATGCCAGATAAATTTGGCATCTCATATCCACGATTATCGCTGAGCCATACAACTCTACCAAATTGCCATCATAGATGCATAGCTTTAGTTTGTAGCATTCATCTGATATTTGAACTTAGTATTTTCATCAAATGCCAGATAAATTTGGCATCTCATATCCACGATTATCGCTGAGCCATACAACTCTACCAAATTGCCATCATAGATGCATAGCTTTAGTTTGTAGCATTCATCTGATATTTGAACTTAGTATTTTCATCAAATGCCAGATAAATTTGGCATCTCATATCCACGATTATCGCTGAGCCATCCAACTCTACCAGCTGCTTCGACGGCCACAACCATAAGAGACATAGTCATAAGCTGCGAGCATTGCACATAGTACTGCTACCACGACATTCCATTGCCTGCTGGTACTCAACAAGCTGATCATCGAGTTTAGATATCTTGACCTGATCATTCGAAAAGTGCGTGCTGCCAAGCTGAACACTTCTATTTCAGGCGGATAAAATCCGCGCAAATGAACGTCGCTGCAGCTCAGCTCTCATATCTGTAACGTACAAATCACCAGCTGCAATTTGAACACTAAAGCATCTCCACCGGAAAACTGCAAACAACTCCTTTATTTTAGAATAGAATACTATTTAATGATCACTGTTCCCACCCACAAACGTCATAAAAGTCCCTTTAAACACTGGAAGACCATTTAGGTCTTTACATCTAGACGAATAATAGTCACTGTCCAAATGCATAGAAGAAAAAAGCTTTGAAAGGGGTTTAAATGAACACTGCAAAATGGACCATTAATACAGGAGAGTAGGATTTGCGCTATCTTGCTGCAAGATTTAATGAAAAGGAGTGTTTGCCGGTGTGGGGTGGAGATGCTCTAACAGCCCAATCACTAA
>Ga0209208_10002297_pt1 | contig 27386 bp, 21 predicted proteins | sample S1TSphfallax_3_FD_187694 | JGI IMG/M metagenome (GOLD analysis project Ga0209208, IMG submission 187694) | Host-associated microbial communities from peat moss isolated from Minnesota, USA - S1T2_Fd - Sphagnum fallax MG (SPAdes) (version 2) | ecosystem: Host-associated > Plants > Peat moss >...
TTTTTCTTTTTGGAAAGGAAGAGGAGGAGAAATATTTTTCTTTTTTCCCTTGTTCCCATCATGTTCCTTATGTGTTCCCATGAAGTTCCCCAAGTTCCCATATTTCCAAAGTTGTCCCCTAAAACGTGCCCTATAGCACCATATGGTTTGCACAAAGTTCAACTCTCGTGTATATAAACTGAAAAGGTGTGCCATAGGAAGCACATTTGTTTCCATTTTGCAACTGGCAGCCCAAAGAGGTGCTTCTATTGGGGAGTGTCCAATGTCCCAAAAAATTGGTGATGGGCCAATCAATATGGCCCCTTCAAAAAAAAAAAACAAAAGTGTGATTGAGCTTTTTGGGGGTACTTACTCTAAGAGCATCTCCAACGGTGCTGAGTATGTAACTCTGGATACTAAAATTAAATGTCTATGTTCACTTAGTTTTTTCTTTGGCAACCCCCCAATAAAACTATAACTGGAACACGTGGGAGACTATTGATAGCAAACCACCTGGACCAATCATTTATGATTGACCAATGTCAGTTCCAAATTATTACAATCCTTTTTGGAGGTGCACAACTGTGCTGCGCCATTTACCAGCCATAGTAAGCTCCACGAATTTGGTGCGAAAAAACCAATTTCCTGAGCTAAGCTAACCGGCACATTTTGACTTTCGCCCATTAAATTTTACTGTCTGGAGTCCCATACTGAGCACGGTTGGAGATGCTCTAAATCTCATCCAAGAGCGTCAGTGTCAGATTGTAGTTATAGACTCTCACGCTACGAGTCGTGGCCGCCAGCGACGCAAAACGCTAAGCACCCCCACCCCGCCCCCCCCCGCCGCATTGAGGTCTGTCCAGCGTGCAGCCCTGCGGAGAACCTTGTGGTTCTGCAGTAGGGTTTGACTTTTGAAGTACTAGTGGGTGCCCGTGACCTTCGGCCACTGTGAAGTCCCCCTCATCCTCCACAACCAAATACAGCTTGAAAAAAAAAACCTCCCCTCCAACCTCCCACCACCCCCACCCGGGCAGAGAGCTGCAGTGTCAGACTCTCAATAGAGGGATGGTGTGCAGCCGGTAACCTCGGAGCTTTCAGGGTGTCCATCCGCATGGACGACCGGACGGATTCAGGGGAAGCTTCGTTAATAGTTTCATCCATCCCGTCATTCGTAGCTACTGTCCGTCCGGATTCAGGGGAAGCTTCATTCTACTGTCCGTTCGGCTTCAGGGGAGGTTTCATTCTCCCTTTACTATATAAAGCACGCACAGGACCTGCAAGGACTCTCCCGTGCCCAGCACGGGCCTGAACGCCGAGCTCCGTCAGGGACGTAGTGAATTAATATATAAGATGGGAGTTGTTTGAATAAAAAAGAAATCAAACTTCCCTCAGCGCGGCCAGAGTGAACCAGCACCCACGAGTGCACCAACGTGGATGGATGGTGCACTGATAGGATTTTCTTTTCTATCCCTGTGCCATCCCAGGTTCATTTTTTTGGTTTGCCCTGATCAGCCCTGATCTCAATTTGTTTTTACTACTTTATTTTCTCCCGCCCCCAACCGGTTTTTTCTTTTTTTTTTCGCTTTTGAACTTTTCCCACCCACCTACTACCCCCCCCCCGCCCAATGTCCCCCAACAACCTACTCACCTATATATTTAAATTAAAAGTAAACTCTTCCTCATCTACCTACTCCCCTATAAATTTAATATGTGCTACTTTCATCCCCACCCACCTACCCACCCCCATCTATTTTTCTACCTACCAAACCCCACCTACATGGCTACAGCTACCTAGTTGGCACTCCAATAGACCCCCAACAATTGAAAATGATGAGGAAAGAATAAAATGAAGGTATTGCATTGAACTTGGTCTTGATCATTAAAACAAAATTGATAAGGGCAAGATTAAAACAATTTTCACTAACCTGTTAAAGGGTATTGCAAATAAACATTAGTTGTAAACATGATGTTTTAATGTGTTATGAGGATATTGCAAAAAAATTTGAAAATTTAGAGTATGTGAAACCCCCCAATTAGGTATTATAGGTTTTGCTTCGAGAGAATTTTCCATGATGGGGGGTGGGATATTACAAAGCCAACACATTTAATGCATGTTGCACACATGGGGTGCCCAAATCAAACAATAAGGTTTAGATTAAAAAATTTGATTTGCTTGTTTTAATGGTGTACTTAAACAATGTGAATTAAATTTAACAATTATTTATGTTAACATTAGGGTTTTAGAATTTTCGATTACAAAAACAACAAACATTTATGATTTTTTGCACCTTTTATGCCTAATTAAAATTAAATCTAATATGGATTTGGGGGGGGGGATTTGGCATTTGCACATATATGTCATAATACACTTTTCTTTTCTTTCTTTTTTTTATCAAAGAGAGTGGAAAAAGGCTCACAAGCAAAAACCAAATTTAAAGGGAAGAAACACATTATGGTTATGTAAAGGATGGGTGGGGTAATAATTACAATAAATGAAATTCAATGGCTATGTCACCTCCATCAATATGTGCATGAAGTTCAACATCTTCATTTGCATTCTCTTGTTCTGGCAATGGAACAACAATAACTGCATTTTCTTGGTCCTCTATCATCAAAATAATTTTCTTTAAATCTATTTCAATTTCATTAACATTTCCCTTTGATGTTTCCCTAATGTTTTCACTTGTTTCCACTTACTCCTCTTCAACAATCTCAATTGGAACTAATGGAACCACATTCTCAACACCCACTCGTTGTCCCAGGACCTTAACTTCCAAATGTTTTTCAATCGTGACACCCATGCCATCTATAGCTTTTGCTGAAACTTGTTGATCTATTCCAACATTCATTATTTTCTTTGAAGTTTGTATTTAACAAAAACATAAACAACACAATATTATTTTAATTCTTGGTTCATTTTCCACTCTTTCGTTTATAGTAAAAAACAAAAAGAGGACTACCATTGGCTATAGTAGAAAATAAGAAGAATACAACCACCACTTTAGTAGTAAATGTTGAGTCAAGGACCACCAACATTAGGACCTATAGCATTGGAAGAAAACGTAAGGAGAAAGAGTTAGGGCACACTCCTTGACTCATAGCACTTTGGGGGTAGAAGGGCATGCTAAAGCTTCGGGATGGGCACTAGGAAGATTAACAAGCAAGTCAATTACTCACATGGACCTACATTAACCAAACAACAAGTTGGTTAGCGCATAGCTAGAACACCTTTGGTGCATGGACGAATCACAAACTCACAAGATTCATCACGGCTTGAACTTGAAGGAAGCCACCACCTTCCCCTTCACAAGACTCACCACGGCCCGAACTTGGAAGAAGCCACCACCTTCCCCCTTATAATATATTTTGTACCTGGCCATGGGGTCAGCACCCAAATGTCATTTTGTCCTGGGACTCCCAAATGGGAGTCCTGAAATTCCCAAAATTAGGACTCCCATGACTTTGGAGGTCCATAACTTTATGTGTAAACCTCCAATTGAGGTGAGGTTTGAAGCAAAGTTATAGCCCTAATCAAGATCTTTCCAATAGTATGTGGCACGCCACCTGCACATAAAGAAATCAAGGCGATTTTCAACTTTTAATGGTTGGGGGTCAAATTGACAATTTGACTCCTGGCCCTTCTTTTGGTCATAACTTGTGTTTTAATTACACAAATGGGTCATACGAGCCCATTTTAGACATCTACCTTCCAAGAGCTTTCTAATTACATAATGAACACTTCAATTCAATGAATTTTGTCCCCTTCAATTGTTCTTTGAAAATTTGAGAGTCCATTGTGATTCCAACTCCCAAAGTGGGAGCTCACTTGGGAGTGTGGAGGTTCATTCCCTCACACTCTCCTACACTCCCGAAAGCATGAAATGTGACTCCCAAGTTTCATTCTTGGCCCGCACCATCACAAACCCTTGCCTTGGTCACGAACGCAAAGTTAGGGTTGCGATAATGGCCTTAGGACTTGCAACACTAAAATTAATAAATCATGATGATGAGGAGTTAAACTCTTCATCGTTGTGCATTTGAATGATTTGCAGCATTGGAACAAAAGAACACAACAATGAGGAACTAAATTGACCTCCTTGTCATCTTGGCCTTAAAGACTTGTAGCACTTGAACAATAGAACATAATGACGAAGAGCTGAACTCCTCGTTGTGGCCTTGGGGACATGTAGCACTTGAACCAAAGAAAACACGACTATAAGGAACCAAATTCCTTGTCATTGTGTCCTTAGGACTTGTAGCATTGGAATTCTTTTTAAATGATAATGAAGAGCCAAACTTTATGTCATCATGCATTTGAATGACTTTTAACACTGGAACAAAAAAACATGACGATGAAAAGTTCAGCTCTTTGTCATTGAACTCCTTGTTGTCATGCACTTGAGTGTCTTCCAGCATTGGAACAAAAAAACACAATGAGCTCCTCGTTGTTGTGGCCTTGGGGACCTCCAACACTTGAACAAAAAAAGAACATTACGATGAGGAGCTGATTTCCTTGTTGTTGTGTCCATCAAACTTGTAGCATTGGAACAAAAAAATGCACAACAATGAGAAGCCAAGGTCCTCCTTGTCGTGCACTTCAATGGCCTACAACACTGGAACAAAAGAGCACAACAACGATGAGCTCCTCATCATCACAACCCTTAAAGTTGTAGCATTGGAACAAAAATCAGCTTGCTAAAACCCTAAGAAAAAAGCATAGGAGGAAGGGAGCTTACCTTGTAGTTCTGTTGCTCTTCACATTTGTTCCAAGCTCCTCCCACCTGGGCATTCCAAGCTCTTCCCCTTATTTCTCCTCACTCTTCTGAAGCTCTACAACCCTAAACCCTGGTCCCACTAAATCTCAAGTGCTGCTGATGGAGGAGAGCACAAGCACAAAAGAGGGGCGAGTAGAATGAGGGAGGTAGACAGGCTAGTTCAGTAAAGGGTGGTAGGTAGGTTGGAGGGTTAGGTGGTAGTTCCCCTAAAAAGAGGGGTGGTGGGAAAAAACATTATAAACCAAAATGAGCCCAATAGGAAAAACATTGAGCTCCCAAAAAAAGAAAGTCTGAGGAAAAAAACACTACTGACCAAATAAACTGACCCCTGGGGGACAGGTTCATCCTGTCCATGAAATCCCAGAACGGGATTTTTTGGATGGTGTACTGGTGGGTGCTGGGTCACTCAAGCCCCTCAGCGCCTGAATCTATACCAGTGGATTGTACCATGTTCTATCTTTGGGAGGTTCAGAATTCCAATCGACTGTGCGGCAGCAACACAAAAAACAATTCAAGCACAACAAAGAACATTGACATGTTCTTTTGCTGAACAGAAGAAGATGTAGAACCATGCTCTGTGGTTCAATGCAGCACCTGCATGGCCGAAAAACATGTGCAAGAAGACAAGAGAAACATGCACCGGACAGAGCTTGATGGCAGGTATTTAGCATCTCGCCCCAGGGACGGGCAAAATTTTGCACCGGTTTGCAAAGGAAAAAAACGGCTGCCCAGTTGACCACTGAAGATCACTCATTTGGAAGTTCATTGCCTTTTACAAGCACTGATTTGCGTGCACGTTTACAGATGGTTTCTTGTCCACCATAGAACAGTTGTGCGTCATCCAAAATATATTAGAGGTATAAGTAAACTCAGGAAAAGACAGCATCAGTACCCTGAGTTTGGTCATACACAGGGTGAGATTAAAAAAAACCAGCAAAATAGTACATTAGCATTTAGGGTGGGGGGAGGGGGGCGAAAATGAGAAAACCTTCCTGAGTTTCGCCTTGTTTTTTATTTTCTTGAGCACCTCCTACATAGTTTTTCACTGCTCCTACTATACTTCCTCTCGAACCTTGTGCATTAAATGCTGAGATTCAGCATTTCATACTGAGATTTAACAAAATTTCCTTATTTTATGGATATCACTCAAAGAGGGGTTAGGGGTGAAAGGAGGCCCAAAGACGGGTGAAAACAGGGCGACTTTGCGGATTTCTCTATTATGTAGGCCACTTTTTTACTATCAGTGAAGCTCCTCTAAGACCTTAGAAGCTGCTATCGCATTGTAGCACAGTTATGTGATTATAAACATTGAATCATGTTTTCCAACTCTAAGTTAAATATAACTTCAAATTGAGTGTTTCAATTGCACAATTCTTGTACGATATGGAATTAAAAAGGTTATCTTTTATTTGATGCAATCTATTTTATTCATACTTTTTAGTTACAAAATATTCAGAGTGAATCAGAAAATATTTTATATTTTAGAAATTTTGTGGTGCTAGCTCACGTTCTATAGAGCCCATTCCATCTAGGAACACCGCAAGCCTGTACATCCACCACCCTCACTTCATGATACAAGTCAAGAAAATCATCTTTGTGGTTTCGAAATGTTGTAGTACCAGCTCAATATTTTAAACCACTGCGGAACAGGCCCATTCCACCATAGTTGGTTGATGATGATGGTCAAACTTTTTATCTTTATCTTTTAGAAAACAATTGGTGGTCGTTTGCTCACCATTTTCATGTACAATGGCATAGGACCCATTCCACCAATGCAGGAAGCCTCCATTGCACCTTCCATTTCCAATAGTTGGCAAAGTGACTGCACTAAATGTGGAGGAAGGAGCTTGTTGGCTGATGTAAACAGTGCCATCTTTATTCCAAGGAAACAAGAGGACAAGGGAAGTTCCGTCTTGCTTTTTTATCACATGTATTTTACATGTGATATACAAAGCTATCCAGAATTTCAGAAAAAGACTGTTGCAGTGCCCACAATTCTTGTGGAAAAGTAAGACAACTCTTTTATATTAAAACTGACCTGTGGAGGGGCCAAGGGGCCCCTTTTGGTGGGAGGAGAAGGCCAATTTGAGAGTAACAACATTTTTGTAAAGGGATAACATTTCAGAAAATAATTTTGTATTTGAAAAGGAAAACAATAATATTTGATTAGTGCAAATTGTTGGGATTTGAACATTGTATATGGTTCCTTTTTAGCTGCATTGGTTGATCAAGGTGAAAATAACATTCTGGTGATAGCATAAGAAAAGAACACATATTGTGAAGTTGTAAATAAGAGAATAGTTCTTTGGTAGCATGGACAGTACCTCTATTTTTGTTAAACATGTCAAAAAGATTCAGAAATGTTTTATTGAAATGATAAAATTTTGTGAAATTTCAAAATACATACATATCTAGGTCATCTTCAAAACTTGTTGAAAGCAAGAGGGAACAGACTAATGAATCTTGATATCAAAAGTATAGAGATAAAAATCAATTAAGTTGCATAGTATGTTCATTGAAAGTTCAGACCATTGATCTAAAGCCAACAGTGCATTACTCTCATTTATGCCATTGACTTGCTAGTGCAACAATATTCTAATTAAGCTATGTGACTGCCCTCAATAGAGCAAGTTATTCAGAAAACAGAAAGAACAGTTCCTACAGCAGATAATAGTGACTTGTATAGATGCAGAACTACGAAGAAAATATCACTGGTGATCAAATGAAGGCACGATGTATGCTCACAGATCACGTAAGATTGACCCTTCAGTTGTTTAAACCAGAATATGAGCAACAGCAGAAAAAATGGCCAGAATATGAGCAGCAGGAGCACAAGGTATTAACCAATGTTGGGCGGTTCTTTGAAATTGCAACAAATATCCGCCGGTTATCAACCTGGGTATATACCCCCTTAACCGGCAAGGGCAAAAACATGAAAGAACCGAGGGCTCACGGAACCGTCGGAGGTCTCAGAAGTAAAGAACCTCATGAAGTACGGAACCGGCAGCAAGAAGCTACGGTTTTTGGACTTTCAACATCAGATCCAGGGTTGTTGTCAAGACCACTCCGGTTCTTTGAGTTTTCAATGTGATAGGAGGTTTTGGCGTTTTGGCTTTTTGGTGGCACACAACTTTTGAGGAATGCAATTCATGAAGGTTGCAATTTGATGTTGCTGCCGCAAAAGAGGCGGTGATAGTGACATTAATCAATAGGTATGAAATTCTTGATCCACGTTTTTTTGGTTAGGTTTCAAGTTTGTGTGAAGCTAAATTGAGTAATCATAAGCTTTGAGTTGTGGGTTTTGTTCTTGAAGCTCCAACTTCCAAGGATCCAATGCACTATGCAATTTGTATTTCATTGTTCACAATGAGAAAGGTGGAGTATAGAGTCTTCTAAGTTCTAGGAGTTATAGGGTTTGCTGTCCAACCACAATGTCCCAATATCTCTTGAAATGGAGCTTGATGATGAAGGGTATCAATCTGTCCTTTTTATGACATTTGATGTAGCTCCTAAAAACCATGTTGCAGATCCTCAAAATATTGAAAGTCGAAACATTTTGGCAGGGGCACCAAGTTCATTAGACACAAATCAAGAACTTGCTACATTCCGTGCACCAACTTCATCATGTACGTGGAAGCAAAACTTGTGATCCTAAATTGCCAACTATTGAAGCGGCACCAGCTATAAAAGAAATCTTGAAAGCTTTACAAAAGCAAGTTAAGTTCTAGAAGCCTTGGAGTCGTAATGCCCTTACTTGGGCCTATTTTTGTGTGAATGATGGCAAACCTATAGATCTTATCAATGCTCAAGTTATTAGGTGCATAGTTTGTTATAATGAAGCAGTTGGTCCAACTATTCTTGCTCAATGAACAAGATGTATGAAAGGTTTAATCACTTATTTCAAGACGAATGGCATCACAGCCATGATCAAGCACATGATTGTTGAACATTCTAAACTTCTTCAAAAACTATTTGAAAAAGTGATCAGTACCCCAAAAGATCCACAAGTTCAATGAGTTTCCAAGTAGAGGCTTGGAATCACTCCAAGCGTGATTTTTGATTTCTTTGGGTGAGTTGACCTGTTTAAAAAGGACAATAAACAATAACAAGCATTTTTTCAAGATTTGGCACTTTTCATCATAAAGAATTGTTTACTGATTCGAACTATAAAGAGCATCTGGTTGTAGTGAATGGGGTTGTGCCTCTATATTCGGCTTGTTTTCCATCTTGAAAAGTTTTCAAGGAAGAGGTTTTACCCAATTTGGTGGAAAAGACCAAATCTTTGTGTGTGTTGCGCACTATGTCTGATTGTTTATCTACCACAACAACATTTGATCTTTAGATGTCAATGACTGCACATGACATCTTTGCACTAATTGTGAATTTTATTAATGTAGATTAGCAACCAAAGCAAGTTACTATAGGGCTTTTTGAAGCTATTGAAACAATTGGTTAAGCAATGGCTATGAAACTCCAAGTTCTCTTGGATAAATATAATTTATGGAAGAAGATTTTGGGTGAAAGCACAGTCAATTAGACACAAAAATTAGTTATATTTCATGCAATCGTATTTTTACACAAATGGAAGAAAATAAAGTCAAAACATCTTCAATCATTATCAAACTATCGACTGTTCAAAAGTGAGTTCATAATTGTTGTATATAAAGTTTGAAAAAATTTAGTATAATAAAAGTAGGTGAAAAATATTTTTGAAACAAACTGACCATATGGTGTTCAAAAATACTTTTACTTTTGAAAATTGAAAATAATTACTTTTATTTTATAAGTTGAAAGCACATAAGTACAATTTAATGCAACAAATCCAAGAACTTTTTTTTTTAAATGTTAAATATTCTTTTACTTAAAGCCTACTTTTGAAAAAATACATGTTCACAAAGTAGAAAAAATCTAGTTGTAGTTTTGAAAACTCTATTTAAATGCATATTAAAAATTTAATTTTTTGATATCATTGGTGTCATAACCCTAGCCTTGGGCTCGTGACCAAGGCAAAAGGTTGCAAAGTTGTGGGCCAAGAGGGAAGCTTGGGAATCATGCCACATGCTCCCGGGAGTGCAAGAGAATGTGAGAGAATAGACCATCACACTCCCAAGGGAACTCCCACATTGGGAGTTGGAGTCCCGATGGACTCTCAAATTTTCAGAGGGCAATTTCAGGGGTTAAAACTCAATGGCTTGAGAAGTTGTTTATATCAATGGAAAGCTCTTGGAACGTAGATGTCCAAAACATGCTTGCATCACCCATTTGGACATCTGAAACAAAAGTTATGGCCAAAAGAAACGCAGGGAGTCGAATTGGCAATTTGACTTTCAACCACTAAAAGTCAGGAATCGACCCGAGTTATTGGCGTGAGGGTGACGTGCAACATACCGTTGGAAAGCTCTTGATGAAGGCTACAACTTTGCTTCAAACCTCATTTCCATCAGAGGTCTGTACGCAAAGTTATGGCGCCCCGAAGTCGCGGGAGTCCCAACCTTGGCAATTTCGGGACTCCCACTTGGATGTGGGCCATTTGGATGTGGGCCCCGTGGGCAACCACAAAATATACTATAAGGGGGAAGGTGGCGGCTTCCCCCAAGTCCGAGTTATGGTGAGTCTTGTGTGTTTGAGTTGCTTGTGGCTTGTCTTAACACCAAAAGTGTTCAAACTATGCACTAATCACTTTGTGTTAGTTTTGTACAGGCTCGTGTGAGTAAATGAAGCTTGTCGATTTTTCCTAGTCCCATCCCGGAGCTCCAACACGCCCCTCTACCCCTCCAAAGTGCTACAAGCTAAGGAACGTGCCCGACTCCTTACTCTTCCATTATTTTCTATTTGGGACTCACATTTGAGTCCTTCAAGGAGTTAGGAGCATATCAATTGGCATAAAAATAATCGACATGTTCATATTAATCATTGGGATAAATAATATTTTAATGTTCAATACATTAAAACATATTTTATGGTTACTTTCCATTTATAGAAATAAGGATCATGGAATGTTTACTTGACTATGCTTTCGCCCTTTTAGCATATGTGAAAGATGAGGTATAAAATTGAAGAACAATGATAATAGTTCTAAAATTTGTGGTGAGTGTTGGGCTCAAATTAGCTAATTTAATTTTGATTAGAAAAGGGTAGGATGGCTAAAGAAATTTGGGGGTTAACCTTAAGTCTAAGGGGATTAGGTGAAGACATATCTCTTTATCCTAATAGGACTTGAGGGGAGGTGGCCTAGTTAAGATAAAGGGGGAACCAAGTTGACCAAATTAAGACAAGGTCGGATTTCTTATCCTTGTTCGAGACTAGCTAAACTTTTTGGATAAAGGGTTATAGACAAGGTGAAAAATGCTTCCTAGAAGTTTCTAGCAATTAGGGTTAGGGCAAGACAATATAAGTGGCACCTCCAAGGAGCTGAAAAGCAAGGAACTTGTTAATTTATTTTATTTTTTCTTGATTGATGAATGGGGCATGAAAGGGTTGTGAGGAAGTAGTAATGATGATAGTTGTAAGGAGGGGCAAGAAATCTTGGCATATCATGAAAGGGTGAGATAGATGAAAGTGGGAGGTTACAACATCATGAAACAACTAGCTTCTCAAAATGTGGTCAAGTCAACATTTGTTTTGGTGAATGGAAATAAGATTTTCAAGTAATGACAATTGTGGGCAATGCAAGTTTCGGGGGAGGAACTCATGAGTATGGTGACTAGGAGGTGGTTGGTGGAGGTCAAGAAAAGGTATTTAGACATTTGTTGAAATAAAAAACTAAGAGTAAAAATGATGAGGAAGTTTGGGGTTGTTGTTATGAAACCTAGGAACAAAGGTAGGGGTTTGCTTTCTTGTGCAGCAAGAGCAAAAAGAATTGGAACTTAAGCTGTCTAATAGAGGAGAATAAAGAAGAAGACTGTTGGGGGGATGTGGTAGAGAGCTTTAGAAATATAGCTAGTTGGGAGGAAGTGTGTAATGAAGGAAAGTAACGTAAAAATGGTGTTACGATTTAGTAAGGAAGAAGGAGTGGAAGAGAAATAGGATACTTCTTTGTAATAGATAGGGGAAAGGATAGAGAAGGGAGTGGTTAGAAGAAGAAGTAAGATAATTGTCTACAATAGACAAGGGGAGAAAAGGATAGATAAAGGAGTGGTTAGAAGAAAAAGTAGGATAGTTATACGTAGTAGATAGGAGAATAAATATATATAAAAAAAAAACCACGGGGAAAAAAAGATTTTACTAAGGTTTGAACATAATCAGGCCATGCCTTTTGGAATGGTCGCTAAATAAAGGAATGGATAGGAAAATCTATAAACTACAACAAATGGTGTCCCTGTACACTAAGTGATTTCATTGGATTTTGAGTGAATTTACTGGTTGTAGTGAATGGGGACTAATGAAGAAATAGTGAATTCAGTAGTCTAATGAATAGGGACTAGTGAACTGCACCCGCATTTTGTAGTAATGATAGATCAATTAAATAAAAAATTAGAAGGTAGAGGTGGTGGGAATTGGTCAAGAATTTTTGATTCCTCCCTTTAATAATCTCCAAGGGGGTTAAGGGGAATGGGCCAGGACAAGTGTTGAGGGTGTGCTAATTTACACTTAATAATGAATTGTGACAATTTAGGGTTAGAAGAGTCATTCCAAGGAACCTATTTTGGGCATGCCATGTCAAAGGCGTGTGAATATGACATAACGAATGAAAAGGTTTTTACTAGACTACATGAAATGTCCATCAAATATATGCAAACGAACTTTCAAAAGTGCATAACATGGTTGAAGAAATCAAGGAAAGGGTGTCAAGAATGGACAAGGGCTTGCATTAATATGAGATTATCACCATGGAAATTGAACAAACTGGTGAGGACAAGGTGATGCATCCTATGAATGGTTATTCTAATTTGTTCATGATGTTAGTCTATTGGTTTCCATGATGTTAATTTGTTGTGTATTGTGGTGAAATTTGGATGCAAAAAAACTTTTAAAAGCGGATGTTTTCTTAACCGAATTATTAAGTTTATGGGAGGTGTTTTGAACTTTGAATTCTAAACCTTCATCAATTGTCACTTTTGTTCCCTACTTAGTCATCATCACCTTCTTGAATCATGTTGTGAAAGGTTGAAATCCAAACTGCAACATAGTGAATTTGTTGTATAAAAAAAGCTAGTTGTAGTTGGAAGCAAACAATTGCTATGATGAGAATTCGGTGGTGAGATTGATTGAAATTTCAAATCATGTTTCCCTACTTTTTATCAAGAACCAAGACTCTTTTTGGGGTGTGCAATGCCTAATATATCATGAAGTTCCGCATGCCACAAAGCTACAAGTCCCACGAGTCCTACTATTGTCGTTGTTGTAATAATACTTCAACTATGTCCACACAAGATGCAAAATGTTCTTTCTTGAAATCAACAAGTTAGTTAATCATTATCACCCTATTAATTCTTGTTGTAGAAGGTCGAAATCTAAACTATAATAATAATAAAAATTTGGTTTTAGTTAAGAGCTATTAGTGCTGTTGTGAAAATTAAGTGGTGAAATTGATTGAAGTTTCAAATCAAGTTTCCCTACTTTTTGTTAAGAACTGAGACTCTTTTAAGTGCATAATGCCCAATATATCATGCAATTATGTGTGTCACAAATTTGTAGGTCCGATGAATATTGTTATTAATGTTGTTGCAATAGTATTTCAATTACATCTATAGGAGATGCAAAATGTTCCTTCTTAAGATTGACAAGCTAATTAATCATCATCACCCTCTTGATTCATGTTGCAAAAGGTTGAAATCCAAATTGCAACAAAATGTATTTATTGTATAAGAAAACTCGATTGTAGTTAAGAACTATTATTATTGTTACGAAAGTCAAGTGGTGAAATTGAATGCAATCTCAAGTCAAGTTTCCTCACTTTTTGTGAAGATATGAGACTCCTTTGATGTGTGCAATGCCTATTATATCATGTAGTTATGCATGTCACAAAACTACAAGTCCCATGAATCTTGTTGTTGTTGTTGTTGCAACAATACTTCAATTACATCCAAACGAGATGCAAAATGTTCTTTTTCAAGATCAACAACCTAGTTAGTCATCATCACCCTCCTAATTCATGTTGCAGAAGGTTCAAATCTAGAATGAAACATAATGAATTTGTTGTATAAAAAACTTGGTTGTAATTGGGAGCTGTTGTTGTAAAAACTAGGCGGCAACATGCAGATTAGTTCCAACATAGAATATAACTCTTTATTCAATTCATTCATAATATCATGTGTGAGAAAAATAAATCAAACTGTAGCTAAATGTGTTAGTTTTGATGTAGTTGGTTGATTTTATGTTTTGTAGCTATTTAATCGTTAAATCTTTTAACAATTGATCTATGTTAATTGTTGACTACATAGTGAATTATAGTAGAATGCAGTGTGATCAAAACTCTAGGATACTTCATGTATAATCGCTAAGCTTTCACAACCCCCAATTTTTTAAAGGATATTATTGCATGATATTTTAGCAACAATAGAAACCAATTTTAATTGAATGTTTAATTCTTCAAATATTGTAACATAGTTTTTCTACTTTCACAGATGATGGCAATTGGCATGCATTGTAAATTCTCTATTTATTAAGTTTTTTTAGAATTGTTTGGAGTTTTTGGATGTTACGGTATGATGCATCCTTGAATAAATACTTTCTATGTTTATGTTGTTATGATCAATAAAATGCAACCACCTAAAGAGAAGGACTAATCACAAAGGGCAATTGAAAAGCTACCAAAGGTTTGTCTTGTAAGGTAAATTGTGAACTTTTCCATTGATTTTTCAAAGGTTAAATTTCATCTTAACAGTGGATTGTGGTGTTTGGAATCATGGAGTTATTGGCCATTTATGCAACACCAAATTTAATAGCTAGGTCATTTTTTTGTGACCAAAAGATTTTAGATTTGAACTAGTTAATAAACCACTTGCTATTTTTTTTGTGGCAATAGACAATTTCCACTCTGCTTTTGATTTTTTAAATAAGGTTGTGTTGGATCCTATTAATGGACTATGGTGCTTGTAGTCATGGAGCTATTGGTTATTTGTGCAATGCCAACTTTGGTGGTTGGTTCTTTTTTTGTAGAGAAGAAACTCTCGATTTGAACTTCATTGGAATTTTTGAATGAACAACTTTTTTTTTTTGGATTGTAAAGGAAAAAAAAACTAGTTATGTGTTTTTTTTTTTGTGGCAGATTTGTGAATAAAGTTATCATGTTTCAAGATGCATTATTGCATCAAAATGCAATAGTCTTGTGCTATAGTCACCAAACACAAACGTGTGTTATTAAAGAGGTTCCTCCACTGTTATCTTAGAACATTGCTCAAATTGTTGTGGACAACTTAAATCATGTTGTTTCAACATGTGTGTTAAACAAGTTTCATGGACACTAGTTGTTGAGTGATGCATTAATTGTAGTAATCACAATGAACTTTAAGTTTCAGTAAGACCATTAATCGTGTTAACCTAAATAACACACTTGATGATGGGATTGGTGGATATTCAGATTTTGAGTTGATAGAACTTGCCATCAACATAAAAAGGCAAGTGATATTGGTGTTGGATCCATTCTATCTTTATTGTAGAGGTTTGAGCCTAAAAATGCTCACAACATGCTATGTTTTATGTTGGATCCTTGATATAAAAACTTGCACCTTATGTCTTCTTTCATTAGGCATGATATTCGTAGGTTGATTGTAAATGAATATGATGAAAATTCATTGCTCCCGATGTTGTTGAAGTGTTATGAACACTCACATGAAATTTTTGGAATTCTAGATAATTCATAGTCTAGTCAAATGGATATTGATGCAAAATGTAGCTTGGACATATTTGAAATGGGAAGTTGTGGTAGTGAACTTATGTAGGAGTGTGTCAATCAAGAGCTTTTGTTATTTTGACAATTTTAGGTTGATGTGAAAGAAATAAATTGCCTATTGCAATGGTGGAATAAGCACAAGACTATGTTCCCCACTATGGGGTTGCTTGTGTGACAAATTTTGGGAATTGTAGGATCTTAGATTGAAACATAACACATTTTCTCCCTTGTTAGTATTTTGACCAATCTACGTTGATGTAGGTTGCAAATTGACAACCTTGAAAAGCTAATTTTTGTTCATAAAATTGGCCTAGTGATCCTCAATAAAGGTGGCCCCAAGAGTATGGTAAATTTGGTGGAAGAGCTAGAAGAAGAATTTGAAAGAGCTTTTGAAGAAGAGTTTGATGCTTAATGTACATGATCAGTAAAGGAGCTACACCTCTACCTCTCAACTTCCTTTCAATTGTATTGTGCAAATGAAAAAAAAAAAGACATTTTGATGACACTATTGCTTTCTATTTTGATGTTGTTTTGTTTTTTATTTTGATGCTATTGTTGCTTTGCATTGTAATGCAAACGTTTCTTGTATTTTTAATTTTCATTGGCCTTAACACTGAATTTTTGAGCTCTATGTTTGTAGTTTGCAATTTTCATGTGAGATTGTTAACAATGGTTGTTGTTGTGATTTTTTGTGTAGCAAGAACCCATGCTAGAAACTTTGTTTATTTAGCTAATTTACATAATTTTGTCATTGTTGTCAGATATGTGATCTCAAATGCAAGTTAGTTGTTAGTTGTTTTTCATTTTGAATGCTAGAAACCAAGTGGGGAGTTGGGACTTGAGTGGATGTTATTGGATAGTATAGTTGACATTGTCTCTAATCACCAATATGATAGAGCACACTGATTAATTGTTGTATATATCACTAATCTGATGTGAGGTATTCTATCTGCAGGACTGTTTTCAGTTTTTATTCATGTTTTTGTGATGTTGCTAAGTGGCCATCATGCACAAGAACATTACATGTTGTTATAATTAGTTATGGTGATTTTATTTTTAAAATATATATTTGAAAAATAGGGAATTTATGGTAAAGTATTCCATTTCCAAAAAGTTTTGTAGTCTTGCCTTTAGTTCATGTGTGATGGTCCAGAATTTAGAATATTTGGACGTCAATGGATAATTGTTTGATGTAGCATTACTTGTCTCTGTAGATTTATCTGCGAATGGGCAATTTGATCTCTTGTTGTAAGTTGTAAGCTTATTTATAATTGATTACATGTATGCTAAGTTAGAGTCAAAGAACTGGCAAAAAACTTGTTCAAAATCATTAAAGAACCTTTTCATAATCGTCATTCCTTAGGTTCTTTCAATTAAAAAACCTTGGCATATGAATGCCTGTTCTCTAACCATAAGATAACTGACCCAGTCAAGAATCAAGGAGGTTCAAAATTTTAAATAATTGGAATCATCAGGTTCTTTGATTTCAAAATTTTTCAAAAAACCAGAACTGGAGGTTCCTTGATTTTCAAAATTTTCATAAACTGGAACTAAGGGTTATTAAAAAATTCAAAGGACCGCCCAACACTGGTATTATCATCTTGTTTCAGATCTCGAATACAAATGAGCCCAGGAGCTTTAAGTTTTAACATCTCGCTTAAGAACTCAAATAAGGACTGGGCAACCTGGCCTCACAGGCGTCCAGTATTTCAGGGCAGTGCTCAAGGCCTTCTCCTCAAATACCAGATGTACTGTGTTAAATTCTAGACTGGTGGAACCAGTGTTGTGCGTGTAAATGTCAATAGTTGTATATACAGCATGTAAATCCCGTGGAAGTGTAAATCATTACACTTACACATCAAAAAGTTTTACACTTACACTTATCGTGTTGCAGTGTATATACATATTTTTTACACTTACACAAGGCTAGTGTAAATATTTGGAAAATACACTTACACCGCCCGTGTACATTTTGGGGCCTGTAAGTGTAAATACTAAAATTATGTGTGAAGTCACCCTGTCTTTGGGCATCCCTTCACCCCAAACCCTTCTGTCAGGGGTATCCATAAAGTAAGAAATTTTTATTAAATCCGGGAATGAAGTGCTGAAAATCAAAGTTTAATACACAAGGTTCAAATTATCCTAGCTATACAAGTAGGAGCAGTGAAAATATATGCAGCAACTGTGAAGGTGCTAAAAAAAAAGCAAGACAGGGTGAAACTCGGTAAACCACCAACACTAAGATCCCCCCACCGTTGAATGCTAATGTTTTTCTTTTTTTGGGGTAGATTTTTGTTTATATGAATTTCACCCTACTTATGATCAAACTCAGGGCTTCAGTGTTTGGGGCATGAAAAGACATGCAGTTGTAGACTCTCTTTGTGGTGGTTGTAGCTCCCCAGAGAAGGGCAAAATTTTGCACCAGTTGGCCAGAAAAAAATAGGCTGCTGAGTTGACTAACCAAGAGCACTCATATTGAAGTTCAATGCCTGTTACAAGCAATGATTCTTGTGCATGTTTACCGATTTACAAGCCCTGATTCTTGTGCACGTTCACTGATTTACAAGAATCAGATTTACAACCACTGATTCCTGTGCACCTTTAGAGATTAAAAAAGAATCAGACTACGAAGGCCACTTTTCTACTGCCAGTGGAGCTCCTCTAAGAAACTAGAACATGCAATCGTATTGTAGCACAATTATGTGATACTCAGCATTCAATCATGTTTCCCAACCCTAAGTAAAATTAAACTTCAAATTTAGTGTTTGGATTCCACGATTCTTGGAATATGTGGAATAAAAAGGTTATCTTTTAATTGATGTAATGTGTTTTATTATTATTTAGGTACAAAATATTCAGAATGAATTTAAAAATAATTTTATCTTTTAGAAATCTTGTGGTGCTAGTTCAGGACTTTCACGTTCTATAGAATTGGGCCCATTTCACCAAGCACGTGCAGCGCGTGTGCCACCCTCACTTGATGACAGAAGTTAAGAATATTATCTTGTCTTTTAGAGATTTCATGGTAATCGCTCAATATTTTAAAGCACTAATGGAAGGGGCCCACTTCACCACTGTCCGTCGATGATGTAGGCCAAATGTTTTAGAGAAATTTTGGCCCTCACTCACTCACCATTCTCACATACAATGGAAGGGTCTGGTTCCACCTAACCCCAGAAGCCCGCAGTGCACATGTCCGGCATCTTTCATTTACAATACTATGGACAGTGACTGGACTAAGTGTGGAGGAAGGAGGATATTGGCTGTCCTACCCACGCAAGCCGGTGTAAGGTGCCCAAGTTCTGTACTGATGTAAACCTGCCCAACTTTATTCCAAATAAACAAGAAGACAAGGGAAGTTCTGTAGAGTTCCTTATTTCTTTTTTATGGCATGTATTTGACATGTTATAAACAAGGTTATCCAGAATCCAGAAAAAAACAGTTGCCTTACCTACAATTCTGGTGGAAAAGTAAGAGAACTCTTTTCTATTAAAACAATATTTACCAGATGTACTGTGTGGCATCCTAGTCTAGTGCTCAATTCCTCAATAGAGGGTGAAAACTGTCCACTAGTGAGGCCAACTTCTTCCAAACCAAATCTAAGGTTCGTCCACTCACCCTTGTGCAGTGATTAAGATCCGTCCTGTTTCTAATAAGTGCTCCACCTTTGGTCCTGAAGATAGCTTCTGGTTGAAGGCTATGGATGGTAGAACACGGCATTCATCTGTGTACTAGCACTCTGTTTTCATGGGCCAGAGTGAACCAGCACCCACTAGCGCACCAGGAAGGATGGATGGTGAGTGGTCAGGAAATGGTTTTCTGTTGAGTTTACCAAACTCTGTTTCAATTTGCTACAATTTTACAAATAAGTAGACTTAGAATTTGGACAAAAGCTAATGCAAGATGTTTTTCAATGACAACTACAGGCAACACATATTTTCAATTTGAAGTACAAATCTTTTTCCAAGGGACATCCCCCTAGGCCTAGGTGAACCAGGACCCACACTGATACCAAGGAAAAACCCCAAAATCAACTTAAATTGTTTCTAAATATTAGAAATATTTCATGCTTACAGTAAATCATGAGTCCAAATCTTTAAAAAATCAGGTTAATATGGCAGCTAAAAGACTTCACTCATAAACCAGAAGATGCCAGTGTATGAGTGCTTTTTCACCTTGGCCCCTGATCTAGAGCTTTGTAGAAATAAAAAATTTGTGAATCACAAACACAATGCAAGTTCATTTTAACAATGACAATGTGACTAAATGCATAGTGGCAATGAATCTCTGAGCCCTTTAATGAAAATGAGCAAAGTGTTGAATCTATCTACATGACTTTTAATCTAAACTATCATTATTATCATGTAATAGCCCATGGCATGAAAAGTAGATGAATTTTGATAATATTTTTATTTTACCCCCACCAATTTCCTTACACTTTTAACACCCACATTGTTATCATAACATTTTTGCTATTTTTTGTCATCAAAATAAACACAGGTCCTCCCAATTCATGAAGTTGAATATTTTGTCTAAGTTCACACATGATTGAAATGATCAAAACAGCAAGGCTAGAATGTGCAATCACATTGTGACACAAATTAAACACAACGGTCAACAATGTACAACCTTTTATTCACCCTCAGTAAAATCCAACGTCAAATTTAGTGGTTGGATTCCCCTCATATCCTTGGATAATATGAAAGGAAAAGGTTTTATTGCTTTTTGGTTTCAGATATGACCATATGCATTATTTCTTCTTTGATCTTAATGTATTTTATTCACATATTCTATTTGAAAATTTGCAGTCTGAATAAAATATACCATATATTCTTATCTTATGGGAATTTTCTAGTGCTTTACCACCTTTTTTCACCTTTTTCCTGTGATTCAAAAGGTGGGTATATTGAATCCATTGAAAGTTGCTTGTTAATCACATGTACTTTAAGAGGAAAGCCAGGGTATCCAGAACCCACTAAACAACAATTTGGAATTTGGATCGGTAAGTAAGACAACACCATACTACAAAAAAACCCTAGATGTAGTCTCATGCCTTGGGTCTACATCTACAAAAAGTTCGTCTATGATTCTTTTCAAAAGCATTAGTTTATACAAAAAGTTCGTACAATTCTTTCAAGTATTGCAATTTGTGAAAGGGAATTTAAACAAAAAGAAATAAAAAAAAAGAGATTCTATTAAGAATCACATGGGAGCTTCTTTGAAATTGGATACTTTAGATGTTTTGATGCAACATGACGAACTGAATTCTTTTTAGTTTAAATTGATTGTAATATGTTCAAACTTTAATTTCATTTATTGTTCATTTGATTTGATACAAAATCTCATGAAAGTTGACATTTTTTTTAAAAACTCCTCCAAAGAAAAGAAAATATTAATTCTAACCCATCACAAGAAACGTAACATCAACTATCATGAAACTAAAAGTAAACCAACAACCACTAGCACACCTTGAAGGATGGTGGGTAAATAAGATACATCATTCCATTGAGGTTCAATTCCTATTGAACCATTATGGCTAGAATAGTTTCAATTTTTACTAACTACCTATTAAAACCTACAAGCTTTCACCTCTATGTACTAACCATTTACAAGCATCTACTTAAATAGTAGCAACCAATAAAAACGACACTAACCTACCTAACTATGAGATCTATCCATTATATGATAGGTTACAATATGAGATTTAACATCAATTGGGTTGGGTTTCATTCCCAATTCAAACAACTCATGTAAGTTTCAAACCTTTGGAAATGATCCACTCAGATGTGTGGACCATGAAAACAAAATCCATTGGAAGATGCAAGTACTACATGAATTTCATTTATGACCACATAAAGAAGGTGTGGGTTTACTTCATGAAACACAAAAGTGAAGTGTTTCAACATTTTTTGAATTTCAAAGCAATGGTGAAGAAGGAGAAAGGTGTGAGCATCAAGGGCTTAAGGTCCAATGGAGGGGGAAAATATTTTTCAAATGAATTCAGTGAGTATTTGAGGGAGCATGGAATTCAAAGGAAGTACTCATGTAGTTATTCCCCACAACAGAATGGAATTGTTGAAAGGAAGAACAAGCATATTGCAAAAATAGCACGTGCCATGTTAAATGAGATGAATTTGCCAAATTACTTTTGGGTTGAAGTGGTAGAAACTGTAATCTACATCATGAATCGAACACCCACAGTAGCAATTCATGGCATGACATCCAAAGAAAAATTCACAGGCAAGAAACCAGATGTTTCACACCTTAAAGTGTTTGGTTGCATTGCATATGTGCATGTTCCTGATCAAAAGAAATCAAAACTAGAACCAAAAGTTGAAAAATGTATCTTCATTGGATATTCCTTAGAATAAAAAAGATATAGATGCTTCAACCCTTCCATTCGAAAGTTGCAAGTGAGTAGAGATGTTGTGTTTGATGAGATGGTTAACTGGTACCCACCATTGAAGATTGCAAAAGATGGAGAGGCTAAAAATGGTGATGTTCCATCAAATGTGGGACAAGAATCACAATTAATTAGTGGACCACAAGAGTCCTCAATTAGTGGGTCCAGTAGCACTCCATGGAAAGGAAGATTAAGATCGTCAAACATTGTAGATGGTAGTTTTCAAACATCATTTAGAAATCCTCATGGAGATGATGAATCAAGTGATTTAAAGAAGAATGTGGGTGAAGAATTAAGAATCCCTTCAATTACTACTCTTGGAGCTTGGATGGCCAAGAAAGCTTTGAAAACACCTAACAACAACAATGGAGTACAAAAATCCACACGAGTCAAATACCCTATATAAAGACTCACATATGATGGCTTTGTAGCTCATCATTATGCATACATGGTGAGAGTCATACAAGAGGTTGAACCCACTTGTTTTGAACATGTAGTTAGAAACCCTATATGGGATAATGCCATGGATGAAGAATTGGCAACGTTGGATGCTAATGATACTTGGGAGTTAGTAATTTTACTAAAGAACAAGAAAGTAATTGGGTGCAAATGGGTGTACAAAGTCAAGCACAATTTAAATGGATCTGTGAGCAAATACAAAGCAAGATTGGTTGCCAAAGGTTATGCCCAAAATTATGGCATAGACTATGAAGAGACCTATAGTCCAATTGTCAAAATGACAACTATAAGAGCAATCATTGTTATGGCAATAACAAAAGGATGGTCTTTACATCAAATGGATATAAAGAATGTTTTTTTCCATGGATATTTACAAGAAGAAGTGTACATGGAACAACCACTAGGTTATGTGGACCAAACACATCCCAATTTGGTTTGTAGGTTGAAGAAAGCTTTTTACGGCTTGAAGCAAGCACCTAAAGCTTGGTCAAACAAGATAGGTCAGTATCTTGTCATAAGTGGATTTCAAACATCCAATGTAGATTTTTCACTATATCTGAAAAAGACAGATCATGGGATTATTGTCATAGTCATCTATGTTGATGACTTGATTATCACAAGAGATAGTGATGTAGACATCTTTGATTTGAAGAAGTTTTTGAAGCAAAAGTTTGAGATAAAGGATTTGGGAGAGTTGTGTTACTTTCTCGGCATTGAGGTAATCCAATCCCCCAAAAGGATATGGTTACTGCAAAGGCAATATGCCTTGAACAAATTGTTTGAATATGGGATGACAAGTTGCAAACCCATTTCAATTCTATTGCAGCAAAATGTGAAGTTAAGTGCAGATGAGGTAGACCTTATGGAGGATACCAAGATGCATAGACGCATAGTGGGGAGTTTGATTTACATGACCATCACAAGGCCAGATTTGAGTTGTGCAGTTGGAGTGGTGAGTCAATTCATGCAAACACCACGAAAGCCACATTTGGATGTTGTGAGGCGCATACTAAGGTACATAAAACATATTTTGTAGTGTGAATTTTTTTATGAAGCCAAGAGCCAATTACAAATACATGGATACACAGATGTTAATTAAGCTTGCAATGTTTCAGATAGAAGATCAACCAATGGTTTCATGTTTTATTTTGGAAGTGGCGCTATTAGTTGGAGCAATAAAAAACAACCAACAATTGCATTATCAAACACGAAAGCAGAATATAGAGGTGCAACAATTGTTGGATGTGAAGTAGTTTGGTTACAAAAACTACTCTCAGATTTGGGACAATCAATGGATGCTTTTGTTGTCATTTATTGTGATAACATCAGTAGCATACTACTTGTTAACAACCCGATCTATCATGCTAGGACAAAGCACATTGAAGTGCATTACCATTTTATTAGAAAAGAAATTTTAATAAAAGAAATTGACCTTATTCATGTCAGTGTTGAAAATCAAGTTGCTTACATTTTCACAAAGGCTTTACGTATAGACAAGCTAAAAAAGTTTTAAAAAATGCTTAGTGTACTAAAAATGGATTTGAACTTGAGGGGGAGTGTTGAGAATTTAAGCTCAATTAGTTAGGTTTCATTAGTTATTGGAGTAAGAAAGTAACTAGGTTAGTTTCACAAGGTTGAATTACTTTCTTTACTTATTTTAGTTTGGTTATTTGTGGTTTGGTCTTGTAGTTAAATACCTTGGTGTTGATGGTTTGTTTCTCTTTTTTTCATCACACAAGTTTGTATTTTTCATGTGACAAGAACCTTGAGGAGTTTTTGATGTTATGTTTTGTGTTGTGAGCATCATGTTATAGTTTCCTTTCAATAAAGTTTTATGTTTGCACTTGAATAGATCTCCTATTTGTTAACAAAAGCACACAACCATTGGACAACACTAGCAAAAAAACTCTTTAAACACACATAATAGTAAAATAATAAATTGAAAGGATGGAAATAAGGAAAAAACTTGGAAATATTTGGCTTGAATCATAGCAAGCTCAAACACACCAAGGCAAACTAAAAGACCAAAATATTGAACAATGACAAATATTTGGCATGGAACATTCCCAAAATGAAGGGTAATGTTTTTTATTTCATATTTGTGATGTGGCATGGGTGGTGACAACCATCCCCAGAAAGATTTAACATGAGTGGTGATGATACCACATAAGATTTAACATTAATGGTGACAAAATTTGAGAAACTTGTCAAAACAATGCAAAACCAACAAAAACAAGTTATCCTAAACAATAGAAATCTAACTAAAAATGACTTTGTCATTGGATGCAACTTAGCACCTTAAACCTCATTCAAGTACAACATTTGGCAACTTGGAGCTTGAAACTCATGTTGTGATAATTGCACCTCTTGAGCAAAATTTTGCCTTAGTTCACCATAACAAAAACATTGATGAAGAGCTTAAAAATGAGTGTGGACTTACATATTTGAGATTGCCGCCAACTTTGGGCTTTACCCATCATAAAATATGACAATACAAGGAGAAGGTTATCCCTACTCCCAAATCACAAGCATAATTGGGAAGTGAAGGAATCACACCTATTCCTTAATAGTGGGAGTGATGGAAAGGAGTATGTATTATCCTTCTTCTTTTTGAGAAGGGATACTAATAGACAAAAGGTACCCTTCAAATGTATACTAAGAAATTTCTCTTCGTGATCCTACAAGTTTTTAATAGGTCTTCCTATTTATGAAGTTGACATTTTGTTTATGTTCACCATAATTGTATTATATAAGAGAGGTTTTGTATATATCCTCTATTTGCCCATAGCCTTGGGTAAACCAACATTCTAGGATTCAACCCACAACATTTTAGGATTCTTCTAAATATTATAGATGTCCCATCCCAAAGTACCTTAGGGTACATTTAAGATAGGTTAACCAAAAAGGATTCACACATGAAAAAATCTTAGATATATGCAATTTTCAAGTATCATATGGACTGAATTTTTGTCCATTTGTACCAAATTTCACATGTTTCTTGAATAATACATTCAAATGACATGAATGATATAAGAAAATCAAATATTTGATTAGAAAATGATGTTCATTTTTGTGTCAAAACATAAAAGTTCAAAAATATAACATGACAACATATATATTTTTAAGAACATGAAAGCACTAGTAAAAACAATTGCATTCTTAATCTTTTGGACTCATATAATATATGAAGGCCATATTTACCTATTTAATATACTAAAAAAATTTGTGAATCAATTTTTATTCTGATTGGTCAATAATAAATGATTGGTCCAGGTGGTTTGCTATCAATAGTCTCCCACGTGTTCCAGTTACAGTTTTATTGGGGGTTGCCAAAGAAAAAACCAGGTGAACATAGACATTTAATTTTAGTACCCAGTTTACATACTCAGCACCGTTGGAGATGCTCTTAGAGTAAGTACCCCCAAAAAGCTCAATCACACTTTTGTTTTTTTTTTTTCAAGGGGCCATATTGATTGGCCCATCACCAATTTTTTGGGACATTGGGCACTCCCCAATAGAAGCACCTCTTTGGACTGCCAGTTGCAAAATGGAAACAAATGTGCTTCCTATGGCACACCTTTTCAGTTTATATACACGAGAGTTGAACTTTGTGCAAACCATATGGTGCTATAGGGAACGTTTTAGGGGACAACTTTGGAAATATGGGAACTTGGGGAACTTCATGGGAACACATAAGGAACATGATGGGAACAAGGGAAAAAAGAAAAATATTTCTCCTCCTCTTCCTTTCCAAAAAGAAAAAAACTGGACCTGTCATGAGTCCATGCTGAGCCTTTCATTGGCTGCATGGAACTTTTATTTTGAAAACTCTTTGTCACCATATTTGGCCTGGGCTAATGGCATGGAACAGCCCCAAAAAAGAAAAAACAAAAAAATTCCCTCCTCCCAACCCCCCCCAACCCCTGGCCCCTCAAAAGAAAAAAACTGGGCCCCTCGTTAATGCATGTCGAGCCTTTCATTGGATGCATTGCAACTTTAGTTTCCAAAACTGTTTGCCACCATTTTTGGCCTGGGCTAACAGCCCTTCCTAAGAACACCCTACCTATTGCTAAAGGGTGAACCGGTACCTATGCTGGTACCTTCACCTTCTTGAGTATGGCCCCTTATCTTATATATTAATTGCGTTGTCCGTCTCTGACGTGACAATTATGCTGCCGGTTCTGCATTTTCTGTATATTAGTGCACCTGGATGATTAACTGCCGGAAAGTGCAGTTCAGAATGCATCCATGAAGGTATCTTAATGTGCGGAAAGAATGGACGGAATTCTCGAGGCGAGTTTCCGCCGATCACTGGACACAGAGAAAAGTGATGGTCCAAGCACCGGTCGACGACCATAGGATGGAGAGCTTTCGACGAAGAGAAAAATGTACGCAGCAGTAAAAAGCGCATGGGGTTTAAATCTTATATATATAAAAGTGAAAAAGAAACAAAATAATAAAAAAAATTAAAAACACATTAAAAAAAAAAAAAAAAAAAATAAAAAAAAAATAAAAAAAAAAAAAAAAAAAAGAAGTTAAAAGTTTCTAAAAAAAACTAAAACATGAACCAAAGTGGCCGAAGGTCACGGGCACCCACTAGTACTGATAGTTTATGGAGGAATTAAATTTGGACCTTGAGACGCTGATTTAGTCTAGGGATGCCACATCAATAATGTTTAGAAGCAACAAAAAAGTCTTTGAGTTTTTCTACTATGGTACCAGTGTAGGTGCTGGTTCACCCAAGCTGAGGGGCAAATAGGGCATATGGGTGAAACCTCTCTTATTCATGACAATCATATGTGAACATAGGCAAAATGTTCAACTTCATGAATAGGAGAAGCTACTGAAAACTTGTAGAAGCACCAGGAGAAATTTCCTTGGGCATTTGGAAGGCACCCTGTGTGTTTGAATAGCCCCTCTCCAAGACAATACACTG
>Ga0209208_10002300_pt1 | contig 27378 bp, 16 predicted proteins | sample S1TSphfallax_3_FD_187694 | JGI IMG/M metagenome (GOLD analysis project Ga0209208, IMG submission 187694) | Host-associated microbial communities from peat moss isolated from Minnesota, USA - S1T2_Fd - Sphagnum fallax MG (SPAdes) (version 2) | ecosystem: Host-associated > Plants > Peat moss >...
AAAGATATAAGTTTTGTCAAGAGAAAAAAGTTTAGCCAAGAAAATATGTAGGTTTTGCCAAGAGATAAAAGTTTAGCCAAGAAAAGATATAGTTTTACCAAGAGATAAAAGTTTAGCCAAGAAAAGATATAGTTTATACCAAAAGATAAAATTGTAGCCAAAAGAAATGTAATTTTTGCCAAGAAAGAAAAGTTTACCAAAAAAGGGATATAGGTTTTGTTAAAAGAGAAAATTTTAGCTAAAAATATATATAAGTTTTGCCAAGAAAGAAAAGTTTAGTTAAGAAAAATGTAAAAGTGTTGCCAAATGAGAAAAGTTTAACCAAGAATAGATATAGGTTTTGCCAAAAGAAAAAAAATTAGTCAAGAAAATATATAGGTTAGCCAAAAGAAATTTAATTTTTGCCAAGAAAGAAAAGTTTACCAAGAGATATAAGTTTTGCCAAGAGATAGAAGTCCAGCCAAGAACAGTAGGTTTAGACAGGAAGAGATATAAGTTTTGCTAGGAAAAGATAGAAAGGGTAGGTAAGGAATTGGTTGTTAGTTGGTTCGATTTAGGGTTTAGGCTAAGAGGTAAGTCAGTAGAGTAGGTAGGTTAGTGGGGTAACTAGGTGGGAGGGTAGTATGGAGGGTAAGGGTTGGAAAAATTTGGCCCCCAAAAAAAAAGGTCAAAGGTCAGCAGCAGGCAAAGAAATTGACTGTGGTAAAATGTTGGTTAATGTAGGGTGAAGAGGCGGATGAAAAACACAGCCCATCATGTGGACAGAACCGCCAACTGGTGCAGTCATGGAGGCTGGTTCACTGTGGCCATAAAATTCTACTTTGATGGATCTACTGCAGATGGCTGGCAGCGTTGTTGCAGTAACATAACTTAGAAACTCAAAAATAGTTGGCTCAGTTCATTGGTTGCCAAGAATTTCTACGCGTACGTGCATTGCATTTCATATTTGGCCAAGGCTCACCAATTTGGGAGAACGTGAAAGATGCTATTTTATTTTACTTTTCTTACTTGGTTGAATGTGCTCATGAGTTGCAGATGGCGCATGATGTAGACGAAAAGATTCGACTAATAGTATTATATTAACTTCGTTGAATTTGATGGCATGCAGAACTGTCGCAGGGTTGGCCAAAAAAATCGTTTTCGTTTTTCTCTGACTTCGTGCAACACGACGTTCGTGGTCCCCTGATTGCCCAAAAAGACGTTCGTCGCGGCTACTTCGATCTACAAACACATCTTGTGCATCAGAGTGTTCTTATTTGGCGATTTTTCTTTCAAAGTAGCAAAAAATTAGTGTTTTTTGGGTTATTCCGTGGTCAAATTCCCAAAAAAATCCAGTTTTTTAAAAAAATCGCCAGATTCTATCCTTATTTGCAGCAGGTAGCTTCAAAACATAGAAGGCTGCTAGAAATTTTGACCTTTCATAATTTCTTACTGCCAAATCTGGCTAAATGGATGATCACCACTTCAGCTACATCACAAAATCGGAAATAGAAATACTGGGACTCAGACTCTGCATGGGCCCTAGCCGCTGCAAGGATAGCTCACCAAACTAAGTTAGCTGCATGAGCCCTAGTAGGTGCAACGTATTAAGCCGTACTACAGCTACTTCCAAGAATTTCTTATTTTGTAGTCCAACTTCCGATCACTGCAACTAGCCAGTAGTGTTGTCTCCGCCCCTACGCTTGACCGATCAATCTGTAGAGAGGCAACTGTGCATAGTCATCCCGTTGTCATCAACTACACAACTTGCAAGGTCCGTCCGAAAAGACACACACACAAAAAAAAAATGCGGCTTGGTTCTTGCCTTTAAATGACAAATATTCGACATACGACATTGGAAACACATGATGATTAGCATGGTGAAGTCCAAGTGGGGTGGGGAACCGGTGTGACTTTATTCCAAGGAAAAAGGGAGGAAAGCAAAGAAAAGGAAAAAATAAGGGAGAGGTAGAAGAGCACCGCGTCAATTCCAAGGAGATTTTAGTTTATCATGTTCGAGATTCAAGGAAAAAGGGAGGAAAGCAAAGAAAAGGAAAAAAAAGAGGGAGAGGTAGAAGAGCACCGCGTCAATTCTAAGGAGATTTTAGTCTACCATGTTCGAGATTCACACCAAAAAAAATAATCAAAAAATGAATTTGATCCAACTATAGATTAAAAGACCGACTGAGATTCCGTGCTAGGAGCAGCTAGCGATCCCAGCTGTTGACGAGTCATTGCCATGATCGGCATTTAGTCACCCGGCGTGCGATGACTCTTTAGCAACTGGGATTGTTGGCCATGTCTTTGTCATGCGTCGACACACACAAAGACACCCGCTGGTTAAAGAACGGATGGTGAATCGTGAAGTCCTAGCTCGGAGGGAAAGGGCTCGTGGATCTCCCAGAAGGGATCGATGTCATATTCTATGTCGGCACAGTGATTTTCTCGAGAAGATATTTCTGGATTTCTAGATGCTGCTGAAAGATAGACAATTTTTTATTCTCCTCGATTATCACGCGAACTTTCTAGACCCGGAGATCAACTTTTGCAAAAGGAATTCCGAACTTGCTTTGATGCAGGAGCTGGGTGCGGCCTGATAATTCTGCGACTTGTGCCAGCAGTAGGTGGAGACTCGAGGCCTGACAGGACTTCGGCTAGGATCGATTGTCTCACGGGAAATTGGCTAAGGCGTTCTTGCCTTAGTAGAGGAGTCCTCGTGAAGCAAAAGGTTTGGTTCGCCATGTCAATCTTTCATGAGAACAACATTAGTGAAGGATATTGGTCTCCACGGACCCATATTCGATTCTTGGTCTGATCGATTGCTGTTGGTTGTCCGTTCGAGGCGAAGTAGGAAGGAGAATAAACAGTATCAAAGAATTGAGGAGGAGGAGGAAATCCACTTGATAATGATGCATCTAGGAAGTAGCAATTCACCAGTGTCTATTCTCACGATATTTGTGAGAGTGCCTGCAAAGTGCAGTTCCGTAGAGTTACACGCGGTCATTTGCAAGTAATTATAGCAGACCGCCTTGGAATAAAGATCGTGAGAATATGGCTGCTTGGTGGAACCTCAGAGTGACGAGAGTTTTGGTCATCACGCTACTCGTTACAACGTTCGTGGGGATACCCGTAATTTTCATGTTCCACAAACCCTCTGCTCTTCGTCTTCAAGCGGCGCTTGTCAGCGTCAACTCTTTCCTTGGCGTCGACGAGAATCCAGAGCTTGTAAGTTATGTTCTTTGTAAATCAATATCCGCCAATTCTTCCAGTACGTACAGCTCGATGTCGAAGGTCCTGCAAAGTTTCCAGATTTGTTCTTGTTTGTTCTTTACAAGTCCTGGAAAGTTTCCAGCTAGATTTGTTCTTGTTCAAAGGAGTCGTGCCCTCATGGCCTGCAGATTGATGCGGAGTTTCTGGAAGTAAGATCTAGATCCTTGGTTCACTTTGCTTGAGTCGAAAAATTCCATGAGTTCATCGGAGCCGATAATATTGTTTAGCGGCTAGCCTCAAGACGACATCTTGGTGCTGCAGACGTTTGGGGAGCGGAAGATTTTGGGAGATTTGCTGGAGAAAGCGTCAATGCCAAACAAAACAGTGATCATAACGACTCTGAATCAAGCATGGGCAGACGATGGTGGTATGCTAGACATCTATCTAGAAGGCTTTCGGCAAGGTGAGAATACACAACAACTTCTCAATCACTTGGTGATTGTCGCACTGGACCAGAAGGCATACGACCGTTGCCTGCATCTCCACCCTCATTGCTTTATGCTTCATACTTATGGCGTTGATTTTTCTGGAGAAAAGGGTTTCATGACTCAGGATTATCTGAAGATGATGTGGAGAAGGATCAAGTTCCTGCGAAGCGTCTTGGAGATGGGCTACAACTTCATCTTCTCGGTGAGGATCGGAAATTCACAGCTTCCTACTACCTACATCGTCGACTAGCTAAACATACGATCATCATGCACTAGGGATGACTGTAAATGTTCGAATTCTGGGATGAGTACAACAACATCGAACAATTTAGTAAAATTTTTTGAACATTTGATGAGGTTCAGGAATCTACGACAAAGTCGAGTCTTATATTTTTCGACTCTTGATGACAGGATGCAGACATAGTCTGGTTGCACAATCCCTTCACCCAACTTGCAGAAAACACCGACTTCCAAGTCGCATGTGACCGCTACAACAACGCTCCAGAATCTCTGCTCAACGAACCCAATACAGGCTTTGTATATACTTGCGCAAATGATCGAACAATCGAGTTTTACAAGTACTGGTATGCTGCTCGAGAACGGCATCCTGGCAAACATGATCAAGATGTCCTGAGCATCATCATTAGAGAACAACGCTTTCTAGACCTTGGCTTGAAAGTTCGCTTCCTCCACACCCGATTCTTCTCAGGCTTCTGTCAGGTACAGCACTATAACACTAGCTACAAATCTGATGTATCTCATTGATCAGCAAACTCGACTCAATGTCCAGTATGAATGATCATCACAGCTTGTATACATGGTACTTGTTACAGCAATTTATATGAATCCTCTGCAAATTCAGACGTTTAGGGGCAACAAGAAGCTGGTGCCTGATCTGAGCTCCGACTGTAAATCTTGTTTTGCTGCGTGCAGAGGAGCGACGACATAGGACATATCTGTACCATGCATGCAAATTGTTGTACAGGATTGGAGCGCAAGCTTGAAGATCTTCGTTCTGTTCTTACTACTTGGAACAAGTTCAAATCCCTCGGACTCGAAGAGAAGCAGCGCTTGCACTCCAATCCTGGCAACATGAAGGTCCATTGGCAAGTCCCCAATGCTTGTCTCCATTCTGTGTGGCCATGATATTCATTGCAGTCTGATCCAATCTCCATCAGTAGGATTCAGTACTGTAAAATCATTAATCATGCTTCGACGGGCAGCTGGCTGCACTTTCAATCTACAATCACTTGAATCTGCAATCTCTTGGGAGGAGATCAAAATCATTCTGGTCCTGCCGGAATCTTGATCTCATCTTTTAACTCCAGAGCCAAGGAAATAAACTTTACTTACATCACCTTGAAGGTCTCAATTTGACTCCATATGGAAAGACAAGTGAAAGCACACTACGCAAGACCCATGTCGATTCAAAACCCATTTCAGGCAAAACTAGATCTAGTATTATATTAAAGATATACTGCTCCAAAATGTGGTGCATTTAATTTTGAATGTGCATGGAATTTTTGAACCCACACTGAAAAGCTTGTGGAGTCAATGATTTGAGCTAGAGTTCACAAGGACCATACCCAAGTTAAAACACTAGAGTTGGTCTGAAACTGAAAATTCTTGAAAGGATTGGTTGATTGCTCAGAAAATTTAACCAGTAGATTTTAGACTAGAAGCTGCCTCATTGAAAGGTCTAGAAGTGTACAGACTTTAAACCACCCTTGAAAAGCTTTGGTTGTTGATTCACACAAGAAATTAGCTCGGATCAACAGACACCCTTGATGAACTAGATTTGTACACCTGAAGAAAAAATAACCATGAATAATATTGACTTTTTCTGAAGTCCAATTTGTGTTCCCTGGGGCCTGAGCAAGCTAGGCTGCAATGTGTTGCCATGTTCTCTTAGAAGTGTGAGATATGAAGATCTAAATCTTGCATGATTGACCAAATTGCTTGTGCTTGAAATTTGTGATTTATGTTGCTGCTGTGGAATTCATGTAGAGGTTAAGACTCAATAGCCAGTTTCATATCTGTGTGCTTCAAATCCGGTTTCATTTAGTGCTTCAAGTTGGGGGTTGCTATTTCGGGTGGGGTGGTTTGTTTGTTTGTTTTTTCTTCCCTATTGTCAAAAAAGGGTGCACGGATTTCTTCCCCGACCCATTGGCAAACTTTGCATTCTCTTGGGAGGCCGATATTAGTCCTTCGTGCTTCCACTGGCAGGCCCTCTGCTATGATCAACCATAGCATGGCTGAAACCTTTCTTGGAAGTCAAGGGTATCACAAGCTTAGGTACAATTTAGTTGTTTTCTTGAGGTTGTACCCTTCTTGTGCTAGCTGCTCATCTAATTTAAGATTGGTTGGCACACTTTGCATACCAACCTTGTAGCCCCTCTTAGTTGAATAGTTGAAAAACTCTATGGCCTTCATGAAGCTTTGTTTTTTCCATCTCCATTCCACCGGGTCAAATTTTAGCTCTCTCACAGACTAATAGGTTTCCCCCCATCAAGCAAAACTGATTGATCTGCTGACTGTGGGCTGGGGAGGTTGTAGTCTACTATTGTTCCAATGATCCCTCAATGGCTTCTTAGGATCGTGACTTGATTTAGTTTGCCTCCATATAGGTACATCCTGCAGACCATGTCCTAGTCTTATGAAATACTCTGAGCTTAGCGAGCAGGTTGTAAGTTATTCCGTAGAGCTTGTTGTCTGTAGGATTTGGTTTGATTGGATGGATACCCACTCCCCCACCTAGAAGTTGAAGCCTTGAGATAGGTTGCATGGATTGTTGTTGATGTCGATGAGGATCTCCTTTTGGTGGGTGTCCTGTCCTCTCAATATGAATTCCTGAGCTTGAATTCCTTAAATGGCCGCCATATGGTAGAATCTTCATCCCACAACTATCCAGATTACTTTGGATAAGCCCTTGCATCTCCTGAAAACGGATCCCTTCTCAGTCCCCCAAAATATTTCCAATGTGCTTCTGTCTTCCCTTTCCCACCCTTTTGTCTGCCCGCTTTTTTGAATCTTGTACCTGATAAAAGTCTTTCATAGGGCAATTGGGTGCCAATCCCCTTGGAATGAATTTTGCTAAGAGAGCTTTGGCTTGGAGATGAGGAATTAGGACTTTAGTGCTTCCCCAGAAGTAGAGGTGCAAATACAGACAAAGTATCACTTTTAGTATCATGAATGCTTATCTTACATGTTTACAAGTCTAATATATCAAACTAATGCTAAATAAAATAAAATAATAACTATGTACAAGTAAATTTTGAGTGCTTTAAATATGCAAAATGATTTTTGAAAAACCATCAAGTTTGATCAAACTTTAATCATTCAAACTTTACGATTAATGTAGCCTACTTTTAAAAATTTTAATAATTCAAACTATTGTGCTTTTCTTATGATTTTTCAAAAATTTAGGATTACAATTTTTTAGCATTGTCCACACACCTTAGCAACCCACAACACATTCATCAAATGATGAAAAAAACTAAATGACAAGCTCCTGTGGCATTACTAAAAGAAACAGCCCATTCATGAAACAAGTGTCCAACAATGTTAGCTTTAAATCCATGTTTCAAATGTTCAAATAGCTTCATGCTTTCCATAGCATGAAGCATTCAGGACAATAAAACGTTATAACTTAATAATGAGTCCCATAATTTGTCTACTATGAACGGTGAAAGGGCCACCCAATGTTGACATTTCGATAAGAAGAAAAATATATATATTCTAAAAGAAGAAAAAAATCATATTTTTATCTTTGGCATGATTTATGCTATGTAAAAGCTTGTTGGTTCCAACATAGGTCAGATGGCAAGTTACCTTGGATCTTGTCTATCTGATAAAATAAATCTCACCTCTTTCAACATGTTTGAAATTTGTAACCAATGATTTTCATGCTTCAAAAATTTATGAAACAATGTAAAAACTTGTTTAAGCATCTTTTTTAACAGTCAATCATGAACTATCTGAATATTGCTAGTAGCTCTATTTCCTATTTGGACCCCTAAGGACAATTGTTAATGTCTCTTACATTCTAATTAAATTAACATTCATTTCAAAATTTTCAACCGATGGAGGAAATTTTTTACAAGTTGTCTTCCTTTCTAAATGTAGGCATGATAAAATGAATCGTTTGATCAGCTTGTCAAAATTGGAACAAGTAGGATTTAAATAACAATATAATCCATGATAAAACTATGAAACATTAAATGTTTTTGGTTGAATGATAAAAAAAAAGTTTAACTCACTAATGTGAGTGCATTTATTTTCAAAATTCAACTTGTAAAAGTAAGTTTGAAATATTTTTAAAAATATAAATAAGTTTTTATGTGTCAATTTTTTGTTTCAACTAGGTGTTAAGTAAATTTTAACAATGAGATTTTTTTATAAAAAATAGCTTGTTGAAATATATGATGGTCTTTATATTCTAATTTATTACATATATAATTCATTAAATTTTCTAACAAAAAAAAAAGTATGAACACATATTGATCAGTAAATTTCAAATTTACTTTTCATATATTTTTTAATTTCATCTTTTAAAATTAAATACTAGAAAATTAATGCAACAAATGGACAATACTTGACATAATATATTTTCACTTAATCTGATGATATTACATTATCATAATTATATGAGTGACTCAAGGTTTAAGTGGAGACATCTTTTTTATAAATATATTTTACCTTGCTTTGACCCTTCTAGAATGTTTTTATTAAGATGTTTATGTGTAAGCAAAGATACCTTGTGAATGCAAGGATAACTTAATTAATCAATAGGATCTTGTCCACTAATGACAATTTTTTGCCATTCCATTATAACAAAAATGCCCTAAGGACTTTGGAATCCTTCTCCTTTTGAGGCATGGCCCACCCAAATGTGCACACCAACCATAGAGTAGTTTCTGCCCATCAAACCCTCTTTAGGCCTTCTGCATCTCCTAATGACCAGTCATTGATTTTGGATGAAACCTAGAGAGTTATCGACTTACTTAAGTTTAGTTTAGCTCCTGAGGCTACCCCAAACTTTTGCACAATTGCCATGGCCCTCTAAAGATTTTCTCTGGAGCTAGAAGAATTCAAAATCCCCCCCCCCCCCCCCCCCCCCCCACCTGTCAGAGGGACGTCATGTGTGTTAAATTTTGACATTACTGGAATCAAAGAGGATACTGTTTAATAATATTATGAGAGAGAATTTTATTTTTTTTCACCTTATTATTAGGTTTTTTCTTAATTTTAATATCCACATATCTAAATTTCATCCTAAAATTGATTTAAATTGTATGTTTGCATTGAATTTTAATATCATATATTTATTGTATAATGATTAGACATCAATAGTTATACAAGCATGATTAGTCTTTTAAAGCACTCATCCTCTCCATATATGCGCCTCAATATTATTTGGCATCTCTTTCCTTATAATTTTATGTTTTTGTCCCAAGTGAGGTTAATTAATTAACTTTATTTATGCCAAACCTGAAATAATTAATTAACATTGTCAGTCCCTACTCCAAAAGATCTTGAAACATAGGGTCTATGAGGTCTATTATTTATTTTCCATATATAGTCATCTTTCTACCTATAAGTCATAACCAATCTTATTCACAATTTCATTTTTATTAATCCATTTTCATGTTATGAGATGTATAGACTGTAACACCTTTATGGAATTGGACTACTCCAGCATAAAACTAAACTTTAAAAACTCCTACTGATTTATTTACCTGTATGAAAATATTTACCTGTAAAATAATATCAATTATAAGTGATTTTAAAATGTTAAAAATATTTCATTTATTATGGCAATATATAGCAAAAAAATTTAATTTTATAACATAACATGTTGAATCTATGGAATGTGATAATGTAATAATTGTTTTCCCTTTTATGCAAAAACCTAAACCCTGGAGATAAAGTTATAGAGGCTAACCTAAAGGCTAGGGTATTTTCGGTTCCCCACCTCCTTCCAAGCATTCATAAACTGTTAATTTATTCTTGAATTTTTTTTATAAAAAATCTTATAAATTTAATCTAGAGGTTGTTGGAAAAATGACATGAATATTGGATGTTTTGCTTGATGATTTGGTGATTCAGTTTTGGGGAACAAGAAATTGTCTAAAAACACATGGGGACTTTGTACCTTGGGGAAAAAGTTATCAGAATCTAGAGGGTTGAGCTCCAGGTTTAGAATTATAGTCTATTAATATGGTAACCTTTGTTGTCCAAGGTAGAGTTACAATATGACCTAATGGCTTTGATGGGTTTGACTTCACCAAGAATATAACAAACCCATGTTTTGTATTGAATAATTGTTGGTCACCATCTCACCAACTTCCAAGTATGCAGTGGGGAAAAGGAAAGAGATGGAAAACCCACATGTGAGGGCATCCAGAAGTTCACTATTTCAAAGGATTAACCTAATACCCAATGGGTAATAGGCATATTCAGTATTGGATGTAGGTGGAATTAGTTTTTTTGCAATATATTGTGAATTGTCTGTCCAAAAGTTTATTCTGGAGTAGGTTTAAGTCCAAATTCCACTTGTCCAAAATAGTTATCAAAGAACGTTATATTTAACCAATCTTGTGGCATTTGGGTAGATTTTGGTCTTCAAAATGAGTTGGGAATAGCAAAAGGAAAATGCTGAACTTTCCAGACCCTTTTAAGAGGCCAATAGTTCAGGAAATTTTAGTATCATCTACCCAACATGCCCAATACAAATTTGTACAAAATCAAATTCCCAAGTACATTACCTTTGTGAATGATGAACTACTTTTGCTTGCAACATCAAAACCAAAATTGACAACTGACCCATTTTAATTTCACCACACATTTTCAAAATGTTTCATAAGGAAAGCAATAAGAGATTAGAAGAGAAGAATTCCATCATTGTCCAAACTATCATACTTGCTAGCACTTCAAATGACATTATATAAGCGCTTGGCAAAGCACAATTTTAACTTGGATGTAAGAATTTTGTTGAGAATAATTTGATATGAACGGCAATTAGCTCAAAAACACAAGCCTTTTGAATGTATTGTGGATAGATGAGAGTGGTTTTGCTCTTGTGGTACTTGTTTATTCAAGAGGTAGTAAAACTTTGTGACTTGGTTATGTTTATATCAAATGAACGAAGGGAGGACTTTGCTGCTTTTTTTCTTTTTTTTCTCACATGATTCTGGGTGAATATTAACTAGTTTTTTTTTCTTGATGAAATTTTGCACTGAGGTGACTCAAAAAAATTCTTGTGTGAAGGATGCAAAGGATGTTTCTGGAGAAAATGCACCAAAATGGCCAAATTTGGAGGAAATGTGTTTTCCAAGTCACCATATCTAGACAAGAGGTACATTCCTAGACATCACCCAAAAAAATCAGAATTATAATAAAATTGTACCTTCCTCTCTTCCCTCTAGCCAAATTTGTCTCATTCCTCTGGTCGAATATTGCTAGTCTACCTACCTCACAAACTTTTTAAAAACATGATATTAATTATCAGATATTTGACAATTAAATACCAAGGGAATTTGGATGAATGTTTGACCAAACTTGAACATGTCTTCACTTTATTTAATTCAGAAATTACAAATGAGTAAAGATAGAGTCCTTTTTTTCTTGAAGGTAATATTATAACTCCAAGAGATGATATAAAGGACCAATAGAAAATATTGCAAAACTATATTCAACAATTTATCACTTATTCCAAAACTACTTTGATGTTAACTTTTAGGTAGGTCAAAACTGCCTCTTGGAAACATGGCATTGGAGTAATCTTTGAAGGGGTCTCCTACAAAATCCTCTCGTTATTACAACCATATTGAAAGGCCAATAAACTTAAATAGGTCCAAATACTAAATCTACTGCCTATGAAAGCCACCGACATACCATAATTCACACAAGCAACATTTTTATGTTCATCAAGGTCTTATTTCATTGAAAGATAAGATCAAAAGAGTCATTTGTCAACGGATAGTAAAATGGCAAGGTTCAAAGTTCCAAGCATGGGCATGAAAATGCGCATTCAATATTGCTTCACATGGCACACAATTATACACCATGTTCCCTCATATGTTATGATGTTTTGTTCCCTAAACAAAACTGTTCAACTTCAAAATTGCTTTGGTGAACTCCTGTGTCTTGGTAATCTACTATTGCTTATATGCAAATTATCCTCCCATGCACAAGTTGGTATAACAAAATGTATCCTCCTTTCTAAAAAAGGAAAAAAAAAAAAGGCAATGGCAATATAAGTTCCCCTATCTTACAAGTCAAATAATAATCCAATTTATGATTTAAGATTTGATATGGACTCTATAAAGGAAATCAACATGCCATTTTTGGTGCGCTGTGTTACTGTTAACATGAGCCCCAATTGGGAACTTTGCTCAGCTTTTCATGAGGAGGGAGGGCCTTGAACTCCTTCCAAGCATTAAGAGCAGATCGAAGATATCCCATCTTTTGCCCCAATCCAACGCAACAAGTTGCATGCATTGTGCAAACGTGCAACAAGTCATTGCTTCTCTGAACAATGGATCACAACAAAGTGGGTTCTCACGTATTAAACTCCAATGAACATACAGGTCTGCTCTTAATTTCGAGTCTAATTAATGTATGATTACTTAACCAGAAGAAGATGCATGAGCCTAATTAATTGGGTTTTTAGTTTGATGTTTATCAATCAAGAGAAGAGGGTGGCAGAATTATGTCTTGAAAGCAAATTGGGATGATTCCCCATTTCATACCTCACAATACCCGGAGAAGATACTAGTCTCCAATAGGTGAAGCTTTAAGCCAATGTCTTTGACGCCTTGTTCTCCAAGCATCTTCTTGAAGCTATCTTGCTCATGTACGCCGAGATTTCTCTCTCGAGTACCATACCAATACTTGAAAAGGTTGATGGTCCGCTTGTTGGATACAACGTATATGAAGCCTGTGTTGGCTTCATTGGCTATATCCATTGACATTTGGACATCAAAGTCTTCCGCAAGTTGTGTGAAGGGGTTTCGGAACCAAAGGATGTCTGCATCCTACATCAAGATTCAAGACACTAGCTTAATGCTAAGATCCCATGGATACATAGCAAATTCTAGTTGGCAACATCCATAAGGCCAATGGGTATGTGCTACATCTAGTAAAATTCCAAACTATAGTCATCACATCATGGAAACCAAGCTTCACTCTCACAATTGGCACAGAGCTACCAAATCCCTAGTGTTGCTATGGGACAAGGCAAACCATTGCTTGATCTTTTACAAAAGCTTTCCTCATGATCAAAGGCCTTCACCATTATCACACCCTTTCGCACTTTCTTTCCAAATCTTATAGTTCCCACAATTTGAATACTTCTAAATTGAAATCAACGTAATTTTTTTCTAAACGGACATTTTCACACAATGTGATTTTTAGGCATCGATTTGGATATGCATCTAGAGCTAGGAAATTCTAGAAGGACATTAGTAGAAAAGAGGTAGTCTCACCGAGAAAATGAAGTTGTAGCCCATCTCCAAGACATTCTGAAGGAACTTAATTTTCCTCCATGTCATCTTGAAATAATCCTCACTCATATAAACCTTCTCTCCCGAAAAATCGACACCATTAGTCCGAAGGATGAAGCAATGAGGGTGAATTTTTTTGCAACTATCATACGCCATCTTGTCAACTGCAACTATCACAATGTGATTAACCAGTTCTTGTATGTTCTCACCTTCCCGAAAGCTCTCAAAATAGATGTCTATCATCCCAGCAGCAACCCATGCATGATTCAAAGGTGTGAGGATGACTGTTTTGTTTGGCGTTGAAGCCTTCTTCAGCAAATCTCCCAATATTTTATGCTCCCAAAAACTCTGCCAAATCTCAAAAAAAATCTCATCCATTAATAGTTGCAGCTGGTTGTTTGAATAATTTCTCCAAATAGTTGAAATTACTGCCACTTATCTTCTTAAGAAGGAAAGTCAATTTTGAACCACGATGTGTGAATGACCAATGCTTAATCAAATTCAATCCTAACAAAAGATTTTGGAGAATTGGCTTACGTTGATTGCAATGCAATACTTACAAGTTGTGGAATTTCAGTCACTGTGTCCCTGCCAAGGTGAGAGTTGAAGTTGTCAAGTGTAGATTGAAGATGAAGGGCTGCCGGTTCATGGAATATGAAAACTATGGGTATCCCAACAAGGGTTGCAAGCAGTACGGTGATCAGCACTCTTCTCACACCGAATTTCAACCAAAATTGTGCCATATCTGTTGTTGAACTCAAGACCTGAGCTTACTTTGAAGCCCTGCACTCTCTGAAAACACTGATTTCGTTGCTACCTAGATACAACACTCTTGCAAGTCTACATCTAGCTTTGAATTCTTCTGGGGGCAACGTCAGTGGATCATATCAACCATTCTCTCCTCCATTCTGTAATCCAGTTTACAAAGCCACCTCAGCAACAGAAAGGTTGACTGCAATTGAGACTAAAATGTCAGTGAAGAAAATGATGAAAATCTTATAATTGTTTTATGGGCTTCAAGTTTGGCATGATTGAGAGAGAGAGAGAGAGAGTGTAAAAAAAAACTCAAATTTCCCTTCAAATTAACAGGAGATGCTCATAATTTAAAAGTTCATTTTCCCTTTGACACAAGAGTTCCAAATCTGGAATCTATTTTCCCTTTGACTAACTCAGTGACTTAGTTACTAGAATTGCCATAATATTATATATTACATCTGTTATTAGCCCAACATTTTGCTCTCTTTTCTGACCAACTCAATGTCTCTCCATAGAATAATGTCACTGGTCTCTTGGATGGTATTCTTATATTACAAACAATGCCAGCATGTAAGCATCAAACAAAGCATGGTGCATGATGCATGATGCTTGAAACATGGCACACACACAAAAATTCTTAGTGAGGTAGGTATCTAGGTGCCAATGGTGACATGTCTGCCCCAATAAAGGGAGGAAACAAAAAATCCAAAACTAGTACGTCTATCTCACTGATAGCAAGTCCTTGGAGACTATGGATTAGGTAGTATAGTTACCTCAAGGCTGGCAAAAGGCAGTGAATATCATACATAGTCTAGGTGACCAATTACCTCTGTGGCTAATTTATAGCTACTGACCTGGCTGAGTTTTAGGAAATCAGCAAGTAGAGAGAGGATGCAGAACTTAGTTGTGCTTGTTAGAGCCAGTAAATGAATGCCATGTCAACAAACTTTCCCTAAATCTCAATTATATTAGTCTTAACACTGCAAACAAACATAACTTAGTCTTGTGCATCAAGGCTCATACGTGCACATGTGTGTGTGTGTTGTTTATTGTGTAATGTTAAAGTCAAGGATTTAGTTAATGCAATTAATGAAGTGGTGTGGGGATGATTGTGTTGTGGATATCTTGTAAGATTTGATCATGCAATGAAGGTGCAAGGTGCACATTGCATGGTGGCAAAGTTTGTGCTGTGGATCTCTAGTTATTATTCAATGCTGCAGTAAAGGAGCAAATTGACCACATGATCATGTGGTGGAGATATTTATGTTGTGAATCTCTAGTTATAATTCTTCAATGATGCAATGAATGAGCATTTGAGTTTTTATTCAATTTTGCAATGAAATAAGGAGTGAGTTGCAGATCATGTCCACCATCTCTCCCTCCATTTATTTCCCATGTAAAAATTTTATGCAGTTTGGCAGTCTGCATTATTCATTAGTGAAGGATGCACCATAGTTTTGCCAAATTCACAAAAATGGACTTTATGAATGGTCAACTCCACTAGATTTGATCTTCTCAGATACTGGTTTTGGGATTCTATTTGTATTAAGCCACATATGTTCTGATGTTATTGTCCAAATGAAAGAGGCTACAGAAATGGACACCCCCTGCTGCTGATGCTGAACAGGAGATTTCTCAGTGCTTGAAAAGAACAATTGTTTTTGATGTTTCACCCTTAGCTTTCATTTTGTGCTACCAACTGACTTTGTGGCACATTTTTCATTGTATCCAGAAAATATTTTTCAAATTTAGAATCTCTCTTGAATTTAGAGTCTCTACAAGGAAGGGCCAATAACATTTGTCAGACTCATTGTGGATAGACTTTGATTCATACACTTTAAAGCAAAGCTTGTGTTCCTTGCATTTTGAAGGTTTTCCAATGAGTTATCAAGCAGTAGCTTTTCATAAACACAAAAGACAGAAGGAAAAAAAACACAAACAAAGAGTACTAAGGAACTTTGCCTCATCTACTGAAGACCTGAAAGAAATGAAAGGTCACCGGAAGTCATGCATCCCGACTACCAATAAACAAATCAGTTCCTGCAAACAAATTCTTGGATGAATAAATAAGTGGAAACAAAGACACAAGAAATTTCGCAGTTAGGCAAGGGATCTATACAATCATGGTAAACAATACAAATACCATCCACAAGCATGAGTCCATAGACAGAATAGTGTTTTTTGGTTCACATCCTCATCAAGGGTTATTACTACAGTATATTGTCACAACTTCCAAACACAAACAAGAATGCTGATCTCACTCTTTGCATTCGGATAGTCATGTGCATTTTGAAGTGAGGCCATTTTTGCTCAAATTCATGTCAGCAATATTTGAACACAATATCACTTCCCCAAACCATAGGAAGGTGCAATCAGCTTGACAAACATGTGTTAATCACCCAGCAAGCTGGTTAAACTAATTAAAAAATCCATGGAAGGGACTAATGATTGCTAGAGCAATCAGTCAATTAGCCCTAGATTCTTGAATGAAAATATCTAGAAACCTCACATTATCACTCATTGACACTAGTGAAGTCACTAGGCAATTGAGGTACCACCTCTCTGCCAATAGTATGATTGGGAGCTGCATTAGTCTGTTGAGAAGACCAATAAACACACAACCTTGTGCAAAAATGGATGACCAAAGTCACAAGTTTTCTGACGAGTATTGGCAATACAGAGTGTTCAAGAACCACAAATCCATCGACTTCCCCCTCATATCAACCTCAGTAACTGGACCTATGCATGCTCTGAATTGAGTCCTCTTGAATTTCTGCATCCTACAACTTAAGATGTTAGATATGGAGGGAGCAACTTAAGACAAAACCTGGATTTTGTTAAATATCTGGCTGTAGATTAAATGATCCAGTGTGAAGTAGTCAGGTCTAATACAGGATGGCTTACAAGCAGAAAGCCCTCCCTGCAAGTTACTTGGAACTTCAACTGAACTTCAATGAAACTGCTCAACACTGCACAAGAATTAGGAGAAGAATCTGATAAAAGTAGAGACTATTGGATAATACACCAACATCATTGTTCATGTGCAGGAGTCACTGACCCACCCATCCCCCGGTTTTGCAGGATAACCATGAACAGCCCACTCAGGGTGTCCATGGGGTTGTCAAGCCATAGGCAAGTGTCTGGGGTTGCTATAGGGATCACAAGCCATGGCAGGACTCTCTGCACATGCTGCACTTATCGGGGAACAATAGAGATGGTATGCTGGGTAGGGGAAAGCAGTTGTATTCTCATGAGATATCTTTGTTTGGACATTAGTGGAGACATGGTAGGGTGGGCACAGATCAAGGCTGTAAGGCCTGCAACAGTTTACTGAAGACAAACAGAAAATTGAATTACTGAGAATTTAGGACAGATGCCAAACATAGTTCATATTTGAGAAGGTTTAGCAGCAACCACCTGTCTGATTCCCTGTGAATAATGGAGAAATAGAGAGAAAGAGTTTGACACCCATTAGGACTGACTTCGTGTGGCCAACTTCTTAGAGAGAGTCTGTATTCATATGTCCATGTTGACCATTTGAAACATTGCCACCAGCCAAAAATGTGAGGGTCTTCAAATTTTCAGTAACCCACATTGTGAGGCATAGCAGGAATAAGAGAAAACAAAGTCTCTAATCTTATGGATAGGTAGGTAGTCTACATATAATGGTGTGACTGTTTCCTGAACACTAATCCTGTGTACATATGAGCAATCAAATGTGGAGAAATTGAGAGAGAGAGAGATGCAACCTGCACCAGAATGGAGTCTGTGGATTGATAATCATTTCCACATAACAGGTGACATCACTGCCAACATCCCCATCGCATGTTTGACTGTTGTTCATCCAACAGCCCTTCATGTTAATCAAGTAGAACCAGCTCTGAGGCTCCCCACTGTATCATCACATCTACTGTGATGATAACTGTGAAATTTAGAGAGACTGGCACCTGCATGTCTGGGAATTAGGAACAACATGGTCCTCATCATGTTCTACATAAGCTGCTCCATGAATGGCTGTCATTTTGTGGATAGAAATGGCCCCTTGCAGTCATATCAAAAAGATAATCTGCAGATTATATTGTGGTTCAGGACATGGAAGTTCAATAGAATACACAATTCTCTCATTCTCCAACTCAACTTTTAAGCATCTGATCAATTATTGCAACATGACAATTGCTGAACTTTGTCTTGATTCACACATCAGGAACAAAATCACAAAACACGAATGACACTCCATGCAGCTGTTGCATCATGTCACATGTGTCCCATAGGTATCCACCAGATATACCTGACATTGTGTCAGCTCTCAAGTACAGCATGAGCCACGGATAGTTTGGGCACGCCTACAGGATATGATGGAAAATCCAGCTCTGAGAGGTTGTGTTTCTTTTTCCATGACACAGAAGTAGGATGTGTTCCTTGCTGAAGACAAAAGGCTCTTTGCATGCAGGTTGTAAGTCCCAAAGAAGCTTTCAGCTAGAGAGCTCTGAGAATTCAGCATTCCATATCCATCACCAATTGACCATTATGGTACACCAATGGCTGGTTCATACAACCAGGCCCAAAGCATGGGAAACCTGATAATCCTTGAATTGCTGAGCTTCTGGGATTGAAGAACTTCACAGGCCTTGTGGCAAACAATTTGCAGAGTCCCAAGGCCTCTCAAAATTCCAATTTTTAAGTATAATCATCAAGAAATACCAGGGTTACATCACTGAATCTACTTCACAGAGTGAGGCAAGATACTTCTTTCTCCACAGCATACAGATCTGCATTAGCAGGGTTTGGGAAAGAGGTGTTTGGAAAGGGGTCTCCAGATTGCAGTTCATTGTCTGTGTCTGTCACCTCATTGTCTGTTTGCATGTGCTGAAACCATCCACTGCAAAAGAGGCAGAAAGCCAGCAACTTAACTTGGATCAGTTCCACAGATAGTACTACAATCACTGAGAAGCATCTGGTCAGAGGCGCTGCAGAATCGTGTGGTTTCCATGGGAACAAAACCTTGAAAGTACTACACATTCAAGTGCATCCCAGTACAAGAGGTGAGTAAACAGCAGGAAGAGACATGAAGCACCACTTATTCTCTCCTGAGAGAATAAAGAGAAGGGGAAGAGAAGCAATCAAGTTCTGTTTGATTGATTTCTGCCTGCACTGCGCTCACATTTTCCACAACACCATCTTTCAACAAAATTGCACACATCAATGCTTGCCATGAACTCAGGAATGATGTGTGCTTCTGTTACACAACGTAGGCTGGCAAGATAAGAAGGATTTGGAAGCTAACCATAAGCACCTTCACCTTCACCCATAAGCTCTGCAGTCACATTCAAAAATTTTGTCACTGATGGCTGAGCCTGCAAACTAGAGATGTATGACTATGAACATTCACAACAAACCTCATTCACCCAAAACCTGTCAGAGATTATCAAGGAGACAAAAGTGCAGACAAGTACACACTTTGTATTTTGCACTTGCACAACACTACTTTATCAAGATTGAGAACGGTTCTAGGCCATGCAGATGTTTCTGAGGAAGTATCAATGGCCTGATGTGGAAAAGAGTAATGAAAGCTGCATCAAAGACATCAGGTTGATGAGTGGGCAAATCCTTTGCCCATTGAGGCAAGAACTACAGGGAAACAATCCACATATGATCAAATTGCATGCTGAATGTTTGACAGCTCTAGAAATCATGATGGGAAGCATATACTTGATAATTCCCAATGAAACTGAGAATTTGCAATCCAAGTATGTCTGATAATCCTAGGAGAAACTCAGAGAGCTAGCCATTCAATCCACACATGCTTGAAACTTCTAGATGAATCTCAGACAGTTCTCAAGTCTTCAAGGTTTAGCTAAAGGAAGCAATGTACCTGAAGATTTTGTAATTGAGTTGCCAAACAGCTAATGCATCTGGCAGCAGTCCTCTTGGTTCCCACACAAGATACAGCAGGTGACCTTGCAATGCAAATGCAGTTTTCTAAACAAATCAGCAGCCTCTTATTACTAAGGTATAGACTCTCCTCGTTACTCTTCTGTCATTGAATCCCAAAACTGTCAAACTGGACAATACACAACATACTTCCTCTGTATAAACTTTACTGCCTGCACTGCATTACAGGTCTTGCTTGCTGGGAGGAGATTGTACCAAAACCAGGTCTTTCTGGATAGACTGCGTGACAGCATCTTGAGGCTCTGTCAACATCGGTGTTTAATTCTCCTATGAAGAATCTGAATCTTTCACATCCTCATCAGAATTCGTAGGTGAACTGGAAACATGCTCAAGATCCTTGGGTGAATTGGAACTCTGTTCAGGAAGAACTGTTTGCCGGACATGGAATTATCCCTCACACTTTAAAATTGAGATATCCTGGTACACAGCCACAGTTTATTTGCACATGGACAATTTAAAAGCATTCTTGGAGTCACAATCTAATGAATAAAGTGCAGCAGAAAGCCTTCCGTAGCCATACTCAACTTGACAGCGAGCCCCATCCAAAACAAACCACTCCAAATATGCTGCAAAACTCTGAGACGGAGCTTGATTGTGCATTCTTTGTTGATGGTGCAACTTTAGTTTCCTGTTCCTTGACCTCCAAGTTTCAACAATGGGTAAGTCTTCACTGACTGAAGGGTCTTTGGATTTTCCAGCTTCCTGTTTCGCAGTCAGCCCATTCTGCATGCCTCAGAGTGAAACCACTCTCCCGATGTCTTTAATAACCTCTTCCTTATAAAAAAATTCTTCCAGCAAGGTACTGCGTTTTGCAGACACGCACATGTGGATGGGCTCCACCCCCATCTCAGAAGTTTGTTCCCAGTGGCTATCACTCTCACCACGTCCCTGCCTGAATAGGTCAAAAAAGACCCAATCTTCCGAGCCTGCATCACCCAGGTCTCCATATGGAGGGGCCACTGGGGCACTGTTACCCCAGCTCTCATCCTCTGCTGGTTCTGGTATCACAACAAGCCCTGAGGAGTTTCAACCTACTAGTTTATTTTTCAAAGCTTCAATATGTGAATGTTGTTCAACTTGGCTCACAATAAAATATGGCATGCAGTCCAGGAGCACTCTCCGAAGATTGCAAAAACACAAAGGACCTACCACTAACTTAGTGTCAATAGGTGATGGGATTAACTCTGCAAGCATGCAGAACTTTAATGGAGCCTACAAAATGCACAGGACAAATAACCCTGTGGAATTAGCACCAATTTTATCCGGAAAATAGTGAACAAAAAGCTACAAATTACTGAATGAGCATCTGGGTGTCTGATGGCAACTGAATTGGGTTGAAATTGTATCAGATTTTTAAAATGAATCCTAGCTTTATTTTTATGTTGCCTTTCTTTTTCCCTTTGGATTTTCTATCTTTGGTTGCACCTTTCAAATCATTGTGTGAAATCTTAGGTGACTTGAGCTTGAAACTTTGTATATGTGATGTCTTTTTTTATATTTCTCAAAAATATGGAAAACTTTAAACTTTGACCTTTTGAAACTCTAATTGTTCATAATAATTAGTGTTTTGGAAAGTTTTAAGATTTTTTGGGCATCTTGTATTAAAGCGATGTCATCCAACCAACCATTAGGAGGACAATCTAACTTTAAATCACAAGACTTTTTATCTCAACATCAAATGATCCACATGGAAGGCCTTTTAATGTGTCATCACAAGCCATGCAAAAACAAAGGGCATCAAAAATGTTTGAGGGTGAAAGCACTTCATCCACCCATATTCAAAAGCAATAGAGGGTTGCAATAGATGATGTCAAATGGATTGCCATTCAACAATTGCAAGAAATTGTCTTGAAGTTTTTCAAGGAGTATACAAGGGCTTACCTTGACTCTATTTTTGTTAACAAGCAAGCATTTGACTTAAACAAGTACAAACAAATCATGAAGTTGAAGTTTTTTAAGAAACTAAACAATTGCTCAAAATACATCAAGTTGTAAAATTTTCCAAAGTTTTTGGAATGGCTTGAATGCAAGGTTAGGGATGCAACATCAAATTTGATGCAATGGTTTGATGTTTTTTATCCAACAAAGGATAGGGCAAATTGGACTATGGAGGTGGTGAAATTGTGGGACAATGTGACATGGTGGGCCAAATTTAACAACAATTTCTTGAAAAAAAAGGTAGAGTGAGCACCATGGATGGAGGAAAGGGCTCAAAATGTTCTTTCCCAAACAAGAATTCAAAATGTACTATGGATTTTGAACAAATGAATGTGCTTTCTTTGTCAAGTATGGACAATCAAGGTGGTCATAGAGTGGTGTGTAAAATGTGTATTGAAAGATCCAATCACATGCCAAGCACTATTGAGCTGCTCAAAAAAACACCCAAAATAAATTATTTAAACAAGCACACAAACAATATTTTGTAGAAGTTTTGGCTTGTCCATGTGAATATTTAAATGTCATCAAATTCCTTGTCATCCATTCAAACACCATGGAAGCTTACACATTGTGGTGGAATGGGGCCACATTCTGAAAAATGTTGGATTACAACACCAAATTCCCACCTCTTTTGGATAATCGAATGTTATTGTGAGAAAGGGGGCCCAATATGGAAAGGCAAAGACAACTTGTCATTTTTAGGTGAAATTGTGTGAAGTTGGCATGAGCAAGCATTTATGAACATCATGAATGTAGCAACATATACCATAATAGGATTTTGCATGTCAATGATTTGTCAAAAAACATCATGTTGGATTTTTTGTCAAACAACCCAGATGTTGTGTACACTAGTGTGTGTGATTGAAATGACTTTGAACATTTACAAAAGGTGACTACATTTTTGTATGGATTTTCCAAAGAACAAGATGCCATTAACACAAGGAAAGCATGTTCAAGGGTGGCCCCAAAAATATTTTTTGTTCAAGATGAATTAAGAACTATGAATTTTTTTTGGCGTATGGCAAAACAACATTAAGCAACTCTAATGTTTGTTGCATATTCAATGGGAAAGCTTGCAAATGTGATATGGAATAAAGATTGGGATGGAAACTATTTCTTCGACAATTCAACTAAATTGTCATTTACCAAGCTAATTCATGATATGTACGGGGTGAATCCAAAGGCACAAAAAATTGTCCAACATGTCGTGCACATGTTGATGGAGCCTCCATACAATTGGACATTAACGTGCAAGTTTAAGGTTTGCCATGTAGGTTGTCATGTAACGTTGCCTAAACCTAAACCTAAATTTTAAAATAAGAGGTTATGTCATGTGCCTTGCCTAGGTAGGAGGTTATGCCATGTACCTAGTACTAAGTACCATGTAAATATAATTAAACCTAGTAAATTACCTTTAAAAATAATCAATAGTTAATAATATTAATTGCATTATCAATTATTATATGAGGAATTATTATTAACAAGTGAAAGCATGGTAAAGTATTCCACCTCAACTTAAAAACAAAATTGTGTGAAATGAACATAAAAAAGTAACAGATGACTTTTAAAATATTCTTTTGAAACCACATGAATGAATTGAATATGGCATGGAAATGTTTTTCAAAGTTTTAATTTTTATTTTATTTTTAGTTTTCGTCTATTTTTAACATACTTTGCAAAAACTACACAATTTTTCAAATCGCACAAAGTAAGATTTCCCACATTCATGATTTATAGTTTTTGATATCCAATTATATGTGTCATTTCATTAATTTTTGGGGCATGTTTTTAAAAGTAAAAAACACAAATCACATTTTGCATTCTTATAGAAAATTATGTTTTGCACACAAATTTTGAGTGTTATGAAACATTACTTTTGAAGGGGTTCACATTGTGTTAATTGAAAAATATTAATTGCCAAAGATGCACAATGAAGGGCATGATGGCTCATGGGTAGTAGCCCAAACTTCCCACAATTTATTTATTTTCATGCCTTATGTGGAGGGGCTATAAAAACAAGTATAAATGATATAGGCAAGTAAATTACATAGGCCACGGCCACACTTAGAGCCGTTGGATGGCATGGTAAGGTTTGATTGTCACCATTGGATGAGGATTTAATGTTGATGAATGCAAACCCATTTGTTGCCTAACCTGTCATCAAATATTCATTCCACTTGCAAAGCCTTGTTAGTAACTTTAAAGTGTCTTTGGAAGCACTACCACAACAATGGGAAATCTTTTGTTAAAGGAAATTATAAAATCCATAGAACTGCAATATAACATTGTTACAACATTTTAGGTCAATTCAAGTGAAGAAGCTATTTTAAGAACAATTTTAGAATTCCGTTGTTTGCAGTTATGTGTTGAAGATCCATGTAAAAATCATCACTAGTAATGTATATGTTAAGTAACCCTGCATTTATTTCTCAAAACATGCAATGGTGGACAACAATGGTTAGATTAACAAGAAGTACAACACCATGGCAAGAAATTTGATAAGTTCAATTATAGCCTAAATGTGCATGCTTCTATCCATGGTGCTGATTCTTTTGAAATTTGAACTATAAATGATAAATTGCTTTATATATGATACTTTATTTCTAGGTTTTGGGAAATGTCTTGGCACAACTAGGTTGTGGCTATAGAATCTTTACTTCTAATTTGATTATTGGCCTACCCCATAGTGCAATCTCTGCTTCATTTAAGAATATCCCAGCTTTGGAATCACATATAGGTTCCCAATGCCGTTAAATTGATAATTAATACTTGCTTGTGTGAATTACTTACCAAAAGAAAAATTAGGGTTCAAAATTCTAATAGGTTATATAGCTAGGAAAAGGTGATTGGCTAAAATTGCCACTTTTTCCAAGGCCCACATATTGATCCTAAATCTATGCAAAAGGCATGTTATTACAGTTTTTACCCTAGTGCAAATAAGAGATTGGTTATTAATGAATCTCTTAATAATAAATTAAATTTCCTTGTCATTGTTATAAAACCTAAACATGTAGTGTTCTCTAATTTGGTATCAAGCGACTATTGATAGCATTCATGGTACTTATAAGGCTAGTCATACATATTGTTTGGGTTATGCACCTAAAAAATAATTTTCTTTGTTCTAGATTTGTGAAAATATAGTAGGTGAACGTGCCTGCACTATGCAGATTTTAAACTACAAGTATGTGTAATATGTATTGTATCACCACTGATATTTTATTGGGTTTAAAAATGTTCCAAAGTTTGATTGATTTGTGATGTTCATACCAATGTTGGGCAAGTACTGACCTTTGAAAATGCCAACTTGGTACCTGTATTGGATCTTTTGAAAAAAATTCATACCATCGTAATATTAGTATTGGATTTCTTTTTAAGAATTCAAACCAGCCTATTAATTATACATATTGGATCTTTTTGGAGACTTTCATAACAACATGGTCTTGGTATTAAGGTCCAAGTCTAATTTTTCATTAATATGAAGTAGGTATAGAATATAAACCTGGTACGATGACTAATACAGCCCTGGTATGAAGCTAGTATTACCTTGGTATCTATGAGCTAGGTACTGGTATGATGAGGCTGCAATTGCTTTAAATGATACAAATCTAGTTGGTGTTTTGATGCCAAGACCATTATCAGTCTACATACCAAGGTTCCATACTGGTACCCACACTTGTTGTAGATCTATTGCCCTTATTGTTTTTCTCGAAATTAGAGCCTACACTACAGATTGAAGATCTTTGCTCATCAAAGTTGAAACATATGGCACTAATAAATAGCTAAGCAGATTTGGATCTAATTTCTTCTACCAATATATATTGTGTCTTTTCACATGTGCAACTATCTTTCTCATATGTTTCAAGCCAAATTAGTCCAATACTCATAACAAGTTTTTTTTTTTTTCATTTTCTCAACTACAAGGACTCCCACAAAATGTTTGAAGTTTTTTTTACTCTTTGGCAACTAAACCAAGTTATGGTGAATGGTGATGCTATGTTATAATGAATTTTACTATCAACACCACAATTTATGTCAATACATATTGAATTCAGCTACTATCATGGGGTCACTCGTGGTCAAGCAAACAATGCAAACTTGTGAGGGATGGTGCTCTAATGGAGCTTATGCAAACCCCTCTTTCTGCTCACATTAAAAGGATTCAAGTGGGTTGCATGCATGGTGAAACAATTGGTTGTTTGAAATGGTTATAATTTTTTACTTATGATTATTATTAGTTTTTAGTTATGGGTATAGGAAGGACAAAACACCATTTTGGAACCACTTGGATTTGTCACCTATTTGAAGTGCAAGAGGAGAAGTATATTCCATCTCATTTATGTGAAAGTCTTTAAATTTTTTTCCATTTGATTTATGTAATGTCATGATTCTATTGAATTATTGTTGACAATGGAATAGAATGGCCAATAAAAAAAATGCAAGATTGTCTCGAGCTGAAAAACTCCAAGCTGTAGAGGTTCAATGAACTTCAACAATAAATCAAATTGCTACTATAACTATTTGGTAATGGCTATGTTCCATCCTCCTTGGATTGCAAGATGTTGTATTTTGTAGAACCTAGTTATGTAATGCAATGCTTTACATATGATCATATTTAGTTTTTATGTTTTATTGATGGTTTTTTTTCCATCATATGTTTTATGTGTAGGTGTGCCAAAGATCATGAAAGAAAAAGGCTTCAACATGGAAGACATGCCTTGCAAACAAAAAATGCAACCTAGTCACAAAATGTCCAAAGCTATTAATAATAATATACGATATCAACTAATAATAAAGGGTAGAAAAATTATGTTTGGGTTGTTGAAAGCTTTAACAAAGTCTTATATGATGATGCCCACAACTTTAATGATCAGGACAGGTGACATGTCTTCAAAAAGTTTTTGGACTTGGAAAGTGTTCAAACCTTTATTCCAGAATTTGTTAGGCATGGTAGAAACACTGAAACATCACAAAGTGGGGACCCCTTTGTATTAGTGCTATTTGAGTGCTTTCACAATACTTTTACAAGATGTCCAAGGTTTAGTGCTTTGTTCGTGTAAAATAGGCATTGAAACAATTTAGATTGTATTGATTTAATTTTTGTATTGTTTCAATGATAATTGATGTAGCATCATATTTGCATTTTATTTATGTTGTTTGCCATGTTGTATTCACATTATGTCCATATTGTAATGATATTGCATTAGTATTCACATTATGTCCATATTGTATTGGATATGCATTTTTAGTTGTAAATGATACAATGTTGTTACAATATGGTTACAAACTCTATTATTGTATTAATTTTATATTGTATTCATGTTGTCTATATTTTGTATTTATGTTGTACTCATATTTTTTCAACATCGTATTTGCATTGCATGTGCATTGTTGAACATAGGGGATGCAATGTTGCAACAACATAACTACAAACTAGATATTCAATATTGACTCAATGTTGTATTCTTGTTGTTTATGTTATTGTATCTATGTTATAATCATACTTTCCCAACATTGTATTTGTATTGTTTGTGTGTTGTTGAAGGTAGGTG
>Ga0209208_10002301_pt1 | contig 27377 bp, 24 predicted proteins | sample S1TSphfallax_3_FD_187694 | JGI IMG/M metagenome (GOLD analysis project Ga0209208, IMG submission 187694) | Host-associated microbial communities from peat moss isolated from Minnesota, USA - S1T2_Fd - Sphagnum fallax MG (SPAdes) (version 2) | ecosystem: Host-associated > Plants > Peat moss >...
AGAGTGATCGCTCGAATAATAAGTATTCAGGATTTTATTTCGTATTGAAAACCCTGCAGTTGAGTCGCGCCTTCAGGTTGGTTCACGAAGAGCCTACGCCAGCCGAATATCAGGGAAATTCCGAGGCACCGAGGTGAGATCTCAGTGCCGGTTACCGGACGCTCGTGACCGGCAGGTTGGGGTCAACTCCGGAATTTCGGCGGCTTCGGGCCGGAGGGTGGCCGGGTTCGGCCACAACCAGACGGTCGGTGCCCTGATTCGTTTGCTGCTTAGCTGTCGTTCCAAGTGCGGGGTAGACTGGTCGTGTGCCGTTCTCGACCGGTCGCATTTCAACCATCAAGTCACGCTGTTTTTATGGTTACATTTCTGGCAAAAGCTATTTCATTTTCGGCAATAGCGAGTTCTGCCCTAGGCGCCGATTTAAACTCCCTGTCCGGCGCAATAGCTACGGCCGACCCATTATTGCAACCCGAAGGCGCACACCTCACGCTCCGCTCTGTGCTAGGGCTTGCCGAGGCAGAAGCTTCAAATCACGGCATATCTTCTGCTTCTTTCGAGGCAACCCAATTCTCTTACAGCTGTCAGAGCGACAGGAAGTGCGAGTGGTCCATACTTTACGTGGGGAGACAGTTTACTTGGCGAGGTCAACCTGCTCAGCCGAGCATGACTCCTATAGTCTTTGTGAATGATCGAACTCGGCAGGCGCATATTCTGGGTCCTCCGCCTTTCGTCAAAGTAGATCCCGACCTTGTGCTCAAGAGGATATTAAGGGGCGTTTGGAAGTCCCGCGCCGATAGGATGGCTATAAGCTTTGAAATCACGGGCGAAACGCCTCATCACTTTGGACGATCGGTGTGTATAATACACACGATGCAAAGCCGGGAGCTTATCAAGCTATTGCAGGCTGATGGTTGGCAGCTCAAGCGTACCCGTGGTAGCCATCATCAATTTGCGCATCCGACCAAGCCCGGCACGGTTACCGTGCCGCATCCGAAGAAAGATCTGGGAAAAGGCTTGGTGCAGGCGATTCGCAAGCAGGCCGGATTGAAGTGAGGTTGTAGATTTATGCGCTATGCAGTTGCAATTGAAACAGGTGATGCCAAACATGCATTCGGCGTGGTGGTTCCGGATCTGCCGGGCTGCTTCTCCGCCGGCGATACTTTGGACGACGCGCTGACCAATTCGCGAGAAGCCATTTTACTTCATCTCGAAGGGCTTCTGGACGACGGACAGCCGTTCCCGGCACCGACCCCGATTGAACTGCTACGGAAGAAGCGTAACTATCGCGGCTGGGCATGGGCCGTCGTGGACGTAGATGCCAGCGAACTTGGTGACAAGGCCGCGAGGATCAACATCACATTGCCCCACCGCATTCTGCGTGCAATCGACGCCCACGCGAAGAAACAGGGTGAGACTCGATCCGGATTTCTGGCCCGCGCGGCGCTGGACGCCATACGCAAGCCGCCATGAGCTGCGGCTATCTTTTAAGATCGCAGTTCGGCCAAGACGAGTCATTCGCAGGCCGAGATTGGTTAACGCATAGCAGGCGTTGAATGCGCACGTTCCCGACGGCTAATCGCGCCATATCCGGGTATGGTGCAATCGCCATATTAGGGCTATAGTTCGATGCTATGGTGTCAAGCTTCGAGTGGGATCCGGCCAAAGATGCCGAAAACCAACGGAAGCATGGCGTGGCATTCATCGATGCCCAACGGGCGTTCTTGGATCCCCAGCGTGTCATCGCAAGGGACCTGTCGCATAGCAAGTCTGAGTCACGTTTTTACTGCTTCGGACGGCTTGAGGGCGGGATCGTGACCGTGCGGTTCACATACCGTAATGGTGTCATTCGCATTTTCGGCGCTGGATATTGGCGCCGCGGGAAAAGGCTCTATGAAACGCAAGGTAACGTATAAAAACGAACCGCTAGGCAAAATTGAAGTGGTGAGTGACTTCCTGCCTCCGCCGGACCAATTGGTTCTGCGTGATGACGGCGTCAAAATCACCATCTCCCTCAGTAAGCGTAGCGTGAAGTTCTTCAAGCAACACGCTGCCAGATCCAAGGTCCCGTATCAGAAGATGATTCGGAGCTTGCTGGACGGTTACGTCAAGCATCACGAGTCCGAGCTTTAGCCCGCGCTTGGGCGAATGTGTGGTAACTGTGGCACGTGACCGCGGTGCCGGTGCCGAGGGTCTGCCCTTCAACTGCACTCAGATACCGGCCGGTCGCATCCGGCAGCAGTGGGTCGATTTGGGCCATTGACCCGTTTTTTCCCAGCCGAAAGTACCAATTTCTCACGGTGGGTGCTTTTTCTCGGGCGTCACCGCTTCGTGTAGACTTAGATGTCAGGAGAACCACATGAACAAATTGCTGATCAATCGCGATCCAGAAATCATGAGTGGTGCGCTATGTTTCACTGGCACGCGCGTGCCCGTAAAGAATCTATTCGATTATCTCGAGGGGTCGTCCACGCTAGAAGAGTTCTTGGAGGATTTTCCCTCGGTTACGCGCGTGACCGCGATTTCAGTTCTTGAAGCCGCGAGAGAGCGGTTGGCTTTGGATGCGACTGCTGCTTGACGAATCGGTTCCGAGCAGGCTTCGCCGCTCATTGACCGATCATTCCGTTCGCACTGTGGTAGAGGCCGGCTGGTCGGGTATCAAGAACGGCAAGCTACTAACACTCGCCGCCGCTGAATTCGACGCGTTCATCACAGTTGATAAGAATCTGTCTTTTCAGCAAAACCTGGAAAAGCTGCCCATTGCGGTGGTTGTGCTCGATGCGGTATCAAACGAGCTGTCCATGCTCGCGCCGTTGGTCCCGGCACTGCTTAGAGAATTGGCTTCGCTTAAGCCTAAGACATACACGTTGGTGAAAGGGACGTAGAAGTTTCGGTTCGAACAATCGCGCGTGGTGCCTAGAGCACAAGTAGACTTCGGGGAAGCTGCCGTTCACGACTGGCGTCTTTGGGTCGATACCTCCCGGTCGGTGCCTGGCCGCCGACGTGGGGCGGCGGTCGGCTAACTGCAGTCACTGAGTTGCCGCAAAGCACCGCCATATAGCCGCCAATCGTTGGTGAAGGTACAGTGGCCAGATGCGTAATTTGATCAAAACCGTCGCGATAGTACTGGCAGGATCCGCCTGCGCCGCTGTCTTGGCGCAGTCATTGATAGACGCCGAGAATTTGCTTTTTTCCCCGCCAAAGGATTTTAAGGTCGGTTTTCAATCGAGTCACGATAACCGCATGATGACTGAGTTTGTTCCTGCTGCTGAAACGGTAGAGGATTGGACTCAGATGTTGACAGTCCAGATTTATCGCGGCGCGACGACCGACGCAGCGAACTTCCTGCAGGGCATCGGAAAGCGATACATGGACGCTTGCGCGGGAACAACGGCCAAGGGGATATTCACCGGACAGGTTAACGGCTATGTCGTCTCGATGCTCGTATTGAAGTGTCCCAAGAACCCCAGCACCGGAAAACCAGAGACCACCGCATTCCGGGTGATCAAAGGCAATGACGCCCTATATTCGGTTCAACGGGCATGGCGATCCGTTCCATCAGACCAAGATCTCGACGACGTTATGCATGGCCTCGCCAAGGTAACCGTTTGCGACACGCGATCGGCAGATCATCCGTGCCCCTCGTTTGATTCACTTGTACCGTCCAAATAATAGTACCTCTTGTTCACCCGACCAAAGCGGGTTGGCCCAGACCTCCCGTTCGCGATCGGCAGCTACGGGTCGGGTCCGGGAATTGAAGGAAGGTGCGATCCATGATTAGAGACGTACTGTGATTCGCCCCGTGCAGATCGAGCCCAATGAATTCTAACTCACTATTCTTGAGCGGATCGCTGCGAAAAATCCGTCACTTCGTATGTATCTGAGGAACCTACACGTCTCGAGTCGCGAATTTACTGGTGTGGGCAGCTACACCAATTTCAAGTGCGAAGGTGAGGGCACCCAGGTCGTTGAACAGCGAATCGGCTTGGATGACATTATAGTCATGCCAAACGTTCAAAACGGAATGGGTGCCGTCCTGTTATGCCAGGGAGACCGACCGAAATATTTGGAGACGTATACATTCGGCGATGAACTGTGGGACGGCGTATTCGAGGGGTTCTGCATCCAGAAGGCCACAGGCCAATCCTAGATTGCGGAGGCAACGAGCCCACCCCAAAGCCGACAATCACCCCTGCCCGCTTCGGGTCAACACGAGCTGTAGCTCAACTGTTCTCGGTTGTGCGCCGCCAGTAATCCCCGGGTCGAATGATTGGGATTCCATTTATGACTTGCATATCGAGCAAATCACGATCGACGCTGATTAGGATTGCGCACTCGCCACTAACTGCGGTGCCCAAGATGGGTATATCCGTGGGATCGCGACAAACATGCGGTGGCAAATCCGCCGGCTCAACCACCACGGCCGTGCGACGAAGGAATGCGGTAACCTGCTTAGCCTCACGCTGGGGAAAGCAGAATTTATCCACCAGCTTTCGTGCGAGTTCTCCGAGTATGAATTCGGATATCACAAGCTCGTGGTGCAACAGCAGGTCTTCAAGCAACTCGGCACACACGCCTGCGCGGCTGATATGAGCCGCAACCAGTACCGAAGAATCAAGCGCGATCCTCACTTCTTCTGTAGGACTTCGAAAACATCGTCATCGGTATTGATTCCACCTGCCTGCGCGCGGGTAACCAGCCTGGACCGCAATGTGCGAAATTCTGCGACTCGCAGATAACGTTTCAGTGCCTCTCGCGCAAGATCACTCTTGGAGATCCCAAGCGCGGCACTTTGCCGTTCAAGGGCCTTATCCAAGTCATCTGGCACGCGAAGTGTTAAAGTGGTCATGTATTACAATATACTACATCAGTGTCGGGACCGCAAAATTGGAGCGCTCGACGCGTCCGGTGCCGCTGTTCTGGATCAATCCGATCCCGAATAGCTGCCGCTGGTGTCAGTTTGTTGTGGATCAACACGGGGCGGTGGCGGCCACGCAGCCCGCCAGGGGCTGGGTCCGGCGCACGCGCCAAAGGATTGCGCAATGTAGCGCGTGAGGTCAGTTTTAGACGCCGGTCAAATACCATAGCCGCGCGCCGTCGCGGCAATCTTCATTTCTTGTGGAACTCCAACCACAGCCCGTGACCGCCGGCCGGCGGTATAAATAGCCGTTCCTCTCCGGACGATTCCGAATGGGCGGGTGACGATATCGCCCGCGAACCCAAGCACTGAGCTGTAGCGGTGAAATTCCGAACCTCAAATTCCACGCCAATAATAGGGCGTCCCGAGATCAACTGGCGGCTCTCCGACAACAGAACGATCCGGCCATTTTGCACACTAAATACAACAGCCTTCGTTGCCGCCGGAACGAACACTGTTTGCGAGTTTGCGACGGCGCCCAAAGTGAGGAGGAGCTTGGTGAGGCTTTGCCTGGTGGGCTCATCCAAGGCGAGCCATACACCTGTCATCGCAACTGCTGCATTGGAATGCACAAAATGCTCGGGTCGATCCGTCGGCGAGCGATTGTCTTGATCGAAGAACAAAAAATTCAGGCCCGGGTCTTCCAACTTAATGAAGTCATTCTGCTTGAAGTCGATGGAGGCAGCTTGGAGTACCGACACCAATTTTTCAGTGTCCCTCGCATGGAATGAGAGATAGGCGGGACCGTCGCCCTCCGCGATACGGCCGATGTAGTCGGCCGTTACCTCGTCAACCGGGCTTGCCGGAGGAGAAATCAGCTCAATTCCGGAACCGTCCTCGAATTTGACGTGGTTGTTGCGGATACCGTCGCTGTGCAACCGGCCAGGCTTCAGCGTGAAGCCGAACGCCCGGTAACTCTCGGAAGCTCGATCGAGATCACCAACAGCCACAGGGATGTGATCTATGCCTATAATCGAAGGGCCGGACGGTGACTCCGAGTCGGCAACCGCCGGGGTGCAAAATGCCGACGAGATCAGCAAAAAAAGTATGAATGAGACTAGCGGAGTGACTTCCATAGTTGCTGATAGACGTCCGACAAACTCATTCTGATCGGGATATTACCTTCGGCATGCCGCATGGACAACCGAGAAAACTACCTCCCGGCAAACGTCCAGAAAGCGGTCATCCGCGGGCGTCCACTTAGGGTCGATTCCTGACATTCACCGGGTCGGCGTCTTTACCCCGGCTTGAGCGCAGTCAGGACGTAGTCGAGCGCCAAGAACGGGTGACAGCAAGAAGCGTCCCGTCATCCGCTGCCGTATTTCTCAGCAGTGATTCGCATCGGGGTTTTCACTGGAATAGACGCCGGCACCGCCATCGTCATCAGCATTCCAGCGAACGCAGAAAAGCGTACACGATCACGCTGGAATCCGTGTTAGCGTTCGCCTGGAATCGGCGTTCATGATGCGCCGTAAACCGCGTTCACGTTCGACCGGAATAATCACCCAACCATCACCAATGGCATTTGGCACCTCTTCGGGCTCTCAGTCGGCGGGCGCCTCGTATTGATCGCTGCTCTCCTCTGGGGCCTGAGTCGCGCCGCGGCCGATCGCCAGGAGTTCCCCAGGGTCGCTGAAATCGAGCGCAATGTGTGTGCACTCGGCGAAGATCTGCTCGATGCCGAGACCGGTAAACGCGGCTATTTGCTCACCCAGGATGACAATACCTTAAGCCCTACCGATCCGAGATCGCCGGACGCCGCGGTCCATCGATGCTCGTCCCGGAAGCGCGCGGCCTCCTCAGCCCGGGCACAGCGCACTCGCCCGCAGTTCGCATCGATCAGTGAATCGCGCGGTAGATAAAAACGGCGCCAATGCCGAGCAACAGAAGGGTGGTGGTGTAATGGATCGCGCGCATCGGAAGGCGGCCGGCAAAGGCGTTGCCCAGGAAAATCACGGGTGCATTGGCCGCGAGCATTCCGCAGGTGGTGCCGGCCACGACAGCGTAGAGGTTTGAATAGCCGGCCGCGAGCGCGACCGTGGCGATCTGGGTTTTGTCGCCGATCTCGGCAATGAAGAAAGCGATCAGGGTCGTGATAAAAATCCCTTTTTGCGTTCGCTTGCCGTCATTCTCGTCGAGCTCATCCGGCTTCAGCATCCACAACGACATACCGATCATGCTGACGCCGACCGCCGCATCGAGAATGGCGGGCTTCAGGTGATTGCCGATCAGTACGCCGATGACACCGGCCAGGGCGTGGTTTGCGAGGGTCGCGACAAACACTCCGGCGAGGATGGGCCATGGCTTTCTAAATCGCGTGGCGAGCAAGAGGGATAGCAATTGGGTGCGGTCCCCCATTTCGGCGAGCGCCACAGTCGAGAGCGAAATTAGGAAGGCTTCCAAGCGTGTTGACGGACGGCCGGGTCGGAGCCCGGCGAACTCCCCAAAAGTAATGCGACTTTGTACCGGGCCGCCCCAGGTTTGGCAAGGAGGGAAGGTCATTGCCTTTCTTTGCCGGTTTGTTTTGCCATAAGCGCTGCCGGGTCACACCTTTGCTGATGGCAACGGCGCAGAGTGACGCACGCCGGACTGCAAAAGGGGATTTTCCATCAACAAGAGCTTGATCCTCGCCGCAGCGCCCGACTCTTGACATGCCGTGCGGGGACACAAGCCAATGCCGTTGCTGCGAACCTTGTTGGTCGATGACGATGACATCGTCCGCGAGATCCTTGAAATTCGCCTGGCGAGCGAGGCCCACGTGAAGGTCGTGGGATCGGTGGCCACCGGGGAGGAGGCGATACTCGCTGCCGACCGCCTCAAGCCCGATTTGGTCATCTTGGATCTATGGCTGCCGACCTTGAGTGGGATGGACACCATGCGGTCCCTCGTCAAGTCGCTTCCGCAAGTTAAAATCGTGGTGTTGTCTGCAAGGCAATCGACGGAACAGGTGGAGCAGGCATTCCAAAGGGGGGCTGCGGCTTACGTATTCAAGCCATCGGCGGGCACTGATTTTCTCGAGGCGGTGCGAACGGTCATTGCGGGTCGCCAATACACATCCTCGGCGGTTCGTGGCCATTCCGACTGCCAGCCGCCGCCTGGGTAGCCCAGGTGCCGCGTTCATTTTTTGACGCAACCAAGGTCCACCATGCCCCATCGCACCAGCCCGAAACTCAAGGCACCCACTAACCGCAGCCGCCGGACGTTGCTGCAGGCAGGCGCCCTGCTGCAGAGCGCCATCTTCAACAGTGCGAGTTTTTCGAGTATCGCCACCGATGCGAAGGGCGTCATCCAGATCTTCAACGTGGGTGCCGAGCGCATGCTGGGGTATGCGGCCGCGGACGTCGTCAATATCAAGACGCCCGCCGATATCTCCGATCCCCTCGAGGTCGTGGCGCGGGCCAAAGGCTTGAGCAAGGAGCTCAATGCGGCCATTGCCCCGGGCTTTGAAGCATTGGTCTTCAAGGCTTCGCGGGGAATCGAAGACATTTACGAACTCACCTACATCCGCAAGGACGGCAGCCGCTTTCCCGCAATCGTGTCCGTCACGGCCTTGCGCGATGCGGTGGGCGGGATCATCGGTTATCTGTTGATCGGGACCGACAACACGGCACACAAGCGCGCGGAAGAGTCGCTTCTCAAAGCCGGTGCGCTGCAAAGTGCCATCTTCAACAGCGCGAACTTTTCCAGTATCGCCACCGATGCGAAGGGCGTCATCCAGATCTTCAACGTGGGTGCAGAGCGCATGCTGGGGTATGCGGCCGCGGATGTGGTGAACAGGATCACCCCGGCGGATATCTCCGATCCCCAGGAAGTGATAACCCGGGCACACACCTTGAGCAGCGAACTGGCCACCACCATCGCACCGGGATTCGAGGCGCTCGTGTTCAAGGCATCCCGCGGTATCGAGGACATCTACGAGCTCACCTACATTCGCAAGGACGGCAGCCGCTTTCCAGCCATCGTATCGGTCACGGCGCTGCGCGACGCCGAGGGAACCATCATCGGTTATCTCCTGATCGGTACGGACAATACTGCGCGAAAACGGGCGGAGGAAGCGCTGCAGAAGGCCGGCGCCTTGCAAAGCGCGATCTTCAACAGTGCGAACTTCTCGAGCATCGCAACGGACGCCAAGGGCGTCATCCAGATCTTCAACGTCGGCGCTGAGAAGATGCTGGGCTACGCCGCCGCCGAGGTGGTGAACAGGGTCACGCCCGCCGAAATCTCGGACCCGCAGGAAGTCATCGATCGAGCGGAGAGTCTGAGCAGCGAGTTTGCGACCCCGATCGCACCGGGATTCGAGGCGCTCGTGTTCAAGGCCTCGCGTCGCATCGAGGACATTTATGAGCTGACCTACATCCGAAAGGATGGAAGCCGTTTCCCCGCCATCGTATCCGTCACGGCTCTGCGTGACGCGGAGGGCGCGATCATCGGCTTCTTGCTCATCGGTACGGACAACACGGTCCGCAAGCGCATCGAGGCGGAGCAGACCGAATTGGCACAGCGCCTCCGTGACCACCAGTTTTATACCCGGTCCCTCTTCGAGTCCAACATCGATGCACTCATGACGACCGATGCGCCCGGCATCATCACCGACGTCAACAAGCAGATGGAATCCCTGACAGGATGCACGCGCGATGAACTCATCGGTTCGCCCTTCAAGAACTTCTTCGCCGATCCGGACCGCGCTGCCGCCGGCATCCGGCTGGCGCTGACAAAGCGGAAGGTGACGGACTATGAGCTGACCGCCCAGGATCGGGACGGCAAGAAAACCGTGGTGTCCTACAACGCCACCACGTTCTACGACAGAAACCGCAAGCTGCAAGGGGTCTTCGCCTCCGCCCGGGACATCACCGAGCGCAAACACTATGAGAAGTCGCTGGGTGAGGCGACGCATGCAGCCGAGGAGGCGAACAGCGCGAAGACGGTTTTTCTCGCCACGATGAGCCACGAAATCCGCACGCCGATGAGCGCGGTCATCGGACTTACCTATCTGCTCGGACAGACGAAGCTCGATTCAGACCAGGCGGCTTATCTGGAGAAAATCAATATTGCGAGCGACGCGTTGCTGTCGGTCATCAACGACGTGCTCGATCTGTCGAAAATCGAAGCGGGTGAATTGGTCGTCGAAAGCGCCGTGTTCAGTCCCCGTGATCTTCTGACCGGCATGGCCGACGTGATGAGGATACAAGCCGATTCGAAAGGCATCGGCTTCAAGCTGAATATCCCCGCCGACCTGCCCGCCGCGTTGACGGGGGACGCGGCCCGCCTGAAGCAGATTCTGACCAATCTCGTCTCGAACGCGATCAAGTTCACCGATCATGGCAGCGTCGAGCTCAGCGTCCGCCGAATGGCCGCCAAGGCGATGAAAGAGGCCCTGTGCTTCATCGTCAGCGACTCCGGGATCGGGATTGCACCGGAGGCGCGCGCACGGCTCTTCAAGCCATTTGCGCAGGCGGATGCGTCGATTACCCGACGCTATGGAGGCACCGGCCTCGGTTTGTCGATCGTCAAGCGTCTTGCACAACTCCTGGGTGGCGAGGTCGTCGTGACCAGCATGCTCGGCCTCGGCAGCCAGTTCACGGTGATGTTGGAATTCGATGCCGTCCGGGCCTCATCGGCCGAGGTACAGACCGCGCCGGCTGGGCTCGATGACTGCAGTCTCGACGGTGTGCGGGTTTTGGTGGTCGACGACAGCGACATCAATCTTGAGGTGGCCAAGCGCATATTGGAACTCAAGGGTGCCCGGGTCGGGCTTGCCGTCAACGGTCAGGCGGCCTTCCTTTGCCTCCAGGCGGAACCTGACGCTTTCGACGTGGTGCTCATGGACGTGCAAATGCCGCTGATGGACGGCCTGACGGCCACGCGCCTCATTCGGGGCGAACTCGGCCTCGCCGACCTGCCCATCATCGCGCTGACCGCGGGTGCGCTCAGCAGCGAACGGCCGAAGGTCATTGCGGCGGGGATGAATGATTTCATCACCAAGCCCTTCGAGCCTCGCGAATTGGTGCGCAGTGTCCGGGACCAGGTCCGGCGCTTCCAAGAACGAAGAAACATCCGTCCGCCGCCCGCAGCCGCGCCGAATGTGATGAGCGCCTGGCCATCGATGGACGGCATCGATTACGTGCGCGTGCGGGCGCTGCTCGGCGATGACGCCGGACTCTTCCGCTCGCTGCTGGGAAAACTCATCAGCGATTTTGCCGGCGTGACGCTATCGGCGACGGGGTCCGAGCGAGATGCGCTGATCGGCCACGGCGCCCGCATGCATAAGCTCAGAGGGAGCGCGGGGATCCTCGGTCTCAAGGTGGTCCAACAACTGGCGACGGCAATCGAAGGCGCCTGCGAGGCGGGCGATCTTGCGTCGATCAGAACCCTGGCTCAGCAACTGACCGCCGAATTCAGACGCTTGAGCGACAGTGTGGATGGCGCCGTCGTCGCCGATGCGGCATAGCCGGCAACGCGCTTGGCATCAGCCAGAGTCCGGCCGCGGCGCAGACGGTCTGATGGGGGATTGACATGTGTTTGCTCCACCGATGCATGAGAATTTAAAATGAACTGCCGCATTTTTGGTGCGGCTGCCATTTCGCCCTGGCTGCCAGGCTACCGGGGTTGTCGTCGCGGGGGATCCTTTGAGTCCGTTGAGTCATCACGAGATAATGGAACTGGTCGGACCCTTTACCCGACGCGGTCGTCATGTCGATCTCGCAGCCAGCGATCGGCTACAGCGGCGCGTCTCGTTCAAGACCATCGATCATCCCCGATCCGCCGATGGCTTGGCATTGCGCGAGAGGCTGAAACTCGATGATTTGGGCTCGGGTTCGTACCGGCTGACCCGCCTTCTCACCCCCGAGGTCGGTCCCGACGCCTGCTTGGAGGTCTTGGGTATCGAGCCTGCCGCGTTGCTGGCGCGCATCGACGCCGTGCCGCCGCAGCGACAGTTCCGTGTCCGAGAGGGAATCGTTATCGCCGTGAGTTTCCGGCTCGAGCCGGACTTGGAGCCGGCCTCAGCGCCGATGGTTTTCAGCCGGGCCAAGGCGCAGGTGGCAGGCCTCGACGTCGAGGTCGACGCGGCAACCGCCGGCCGCGGGCCGGCGACAGTCGCCCTGACGCGCATGCCGGGAGACGTCCTGCGGCTGCCGCAGGATGCCTTGGCGGTGCTCGGCGGCCGCTGGTCCCGCCTGCGCGAGGCCGGGGAGGGCTGGGCCTGTGAGCTGCGGTTGCGTGGCAAAGAGCCCGCGCGTACGCATCAGGCGCTGGCGGCGATCGAAGCCGCGGCGCTGCATTTGGCCCGCATGCTGGCGGAACCGCCGCATCGTTTTCATGAGCGCTGGACTCTCGCGCGGTGGCGGGTATTTTGCCGCCGGCTGGTGCCCCTTGCCGTGTGCATTGGATTGATAATGGCCGCTGCCGCCGCGCCCAAGCTGCATCTGTCGGAAAACTCCGGCCTGCGCATGCTGATCCTCAACTCACCGCCGATCTTGATGATAATCTTCTTCTGTCTGCGGGAGATTCCCGTCGTCGAGATCCCGCCGCTGCCGCGGCGTTCGGCGGCGGCGTCGTGGCGCGACGGGCAGACCGCACCGCCGTCAGCCGGGCGGCATCCTTAAGGCGGGCGCTTGAGGTCAAACGCATGAGCGGTAATCCGATGAACATTCCTCCCATCTCGATCGGCGCCGCGAAGGCGGCATTGGTCGAGCAATTCGCCGATGCCACCCTGCGCCGACGCGCCTCGATGCTGTGGGGCACGCGCGGCGTCGGCAAGTCGTCGATCGTACGGCAGGTGGCCGAGCATTTCGGCGTGCCCTTGGTCGACCTGCGGTTGACAACGATCGAACCGGTGGACATCCGCGGCGCGATCTACGCCGACGAAGTCCTTTCCAAGACGGTCTGGTTTCCGCCGGAGTTCCTGCCCCCTGCTGACGTTACCGAGGGCATCCTTTTCCTCGACGAACTGACCGCGGCCGATCAGCGGCTGCAGATCTCGGCGTATTCGCTGATTCTCGACCGACGCGTCGGCAATTACCGTTTGCCGGACGGCTGGCAGATCATCGCCGCGGGCAACGCGAGTTTTCATGGTGCGATAAGCCACGACATGGGCACCGCGCTCGCCGACCGGATGTTCCACTTCAATGTGCAGACGGTGATCGATGCCTTCCTCGCTTACGCATCCGACAGCGGATTCGCCCCGGAGGTGCTCGCCTATCTCAAAGTGCGGCCGGATAAACTCGATGACACGGCCTCACAACTCGCCAACGATTACTTGATTGGCGCCAGTCCGCGCGGTTGGGAGGATATCTCCAATGTCCTGAAATCGGGCCTTTCCGAGAACGGCAAGCGGCTCTTCGTCCAGGGCCGCATCGGCGCGGCGAACGCTGCCGAATTCTTCGGCGTGCTGCGCGAGATCCAGGCGGGCGCCGATGTGGTGCGACTGCTTGCAGCCGCGCGCGGCAAGGAGACTGCGGCCCTTTTGCCGGGTTCGCTCGACGGCCTCTACGGCATGATCTATGGACTGCTCGCTGCCTGTACGACTGAATTGCGGTTGGCGCGCGTGCTCGAGATCATCGAACAGTTGCCTGACATCCGCTCCGGCGCAGCGCTGCCGATTCGCGAGGCGCAAACGCTCGCGATGGAACTCATCATGCAAAAGGCGCTCGCCAACGGCCTCGAGGGGGCGATTCTCGACAGTGCGTGGTATCGGCGCTATGCGGATGAGCGCCGACGGGACGCGATGGATGCCTGAGGCTCGCGACCTGTACCGGCATCGCGGGACACGTGCCGTGCAACGCATGGTGGAGTTCGCGCCGGCCACCGGCGGACTCGCGTTGTGGGTGCGGCACGTGGATCTGGCCGAGGACGCGAAGGTGCCGGCAGCGATCGCAACGGACGGTAATTCGCTCTATTACGGACCGGACTTCAGCAAGCTGCCGCTCGGCGAGCAGACCGGCTGGGTTGCCCACGAGGTGCTGCACATTGCGCTGCGCCACCCGCAACGTTTGCTCGACTTGCGTCGACTGCTGGGTGACGTGGACCAGCGGCTCTTCAACATTTGCGCCGATGCGATCGTCAATTCCACCTTGAGCCACCTGACCTGGCTCACCCTGCCGTCATCCGCGGTCTACCTGGACTCGTTGCTTGCGATCGCCCTGAGTGAAAAGCAAAGTGTCGAGAAGGCACTGCTGGATTGGGATGTCGAAAAGCTGTATCGCGCGATCGATGATCGACGGTTCGGTGCACGCTGGGGCTGGGATAAAAATCGGCACGAGCGTGGGGCCGGGGCGGGCGCTGCGGGCGGCGGCACGGGCCGCCCCGAGGACCATGAGTCGCCGGACGAAACTCAGCGGCTGGGATCCCTCGAGGACGGGCCACGGGCGGCACGGGCGCGGGCGATGGGCGGACAGGTGGCAGCGGATCTCGTGCCCGGACTCGACCACTCTGGTGTGCCCGAGAGTGACGCGGAGGAGGCGCGCGCGTGGAGCGAACGGCTGCTGCGAGCCCACGCCGCCGATGGCGCGCATTCGATGCTGCGTACCCTCATCACTGACCTGCCGTGCACCCACATTCCCTGGGAACAGGTGCTGCGAGTCCAGCTGGCGCGCGGCCTGTCACGCAAGCCCGGTATCTCCTGGTCGAGGCCATCGCGTTCCTACATTGCGAATCAGGGCCGCGCGGGCCCGCACCGGCGCCTGCCGTGGACGCCGGGGAGCAGTTCGCAGACACCAGCGCCGCATCTCGTCGTGATTGTCGATGTCTCGGGGTCGATCGAGGAATCGCTCCTGGAAAAATTCGCCCGCGAAATCCAGGCGATCACGCGTCGTCAGGAGTCGCGCCTCGTCCTCATCATCGGCGACGACCAAGTGCGTCGGGTTGCTGAATTTGCGCCCGGAAAAATCGACTTGCGGGGTATCGACTTCGCCGGCGGAGGGGGCACTGACTTCACCCCGTTGCTCGAGGAGGCTGATAAACACCGGCCCGACGTGGTCGTTGTACTCACCGATCTCGACGGACCGGCCCGTTTCCGACCGCGTGGGCCGGTGATTTGGGCAGTCCCTGAGGCACGCGCGTCGGCGGTGCACCCGTTTGGGCGCAAACTCACGTTGAATTGATTGGTTCGCGTCATTCCATCCCCGCCCCGCCAGGTACCCGCCATGCGTCACTATCCCGATGACTTTCCCGCGTCGCGCCGGCTTTTCGAACGTGCGCGCAAGGTCATGCCGGGTGGTAATACGCGCACCACGGTATTCGTGGATCCGCTCCCCATCTACGCCGCAGGCGGTGAGGGTTGCCGCGTGTGGGATGTCGACGGGAACGTCTACTATGACTGCATCAACAATTTCGCCTCGATGATCCACGGTTATGGTCATCCTGACGTTACGGCTGCGGTCGCCGGGCAAATGCCCTTGGGTACTGCTTTCGGTGCTCCCACGGAGAGCGAGATCGAATTGGCAGAATTGCTGGTGGAGCGTGTACCGGCGATCGAGCATGTTCGTTTCGCCAATTCAGGCACCGAGGCCGTGATGATGGCGATCAAAGCCGCGCGGGCGTACACGGGACGCCCGAAGATTGTGAAGATCGAGGGCGCCTATCACGGTTCCTATGACTTTGCCGAGGTCAGCCTCGACCCCTCGCCGGCGGGGTGGGGCGATCTGCCGGCATCGATTCCCTATGCGAAAGGAACTCCGGAGGGAGTATTGGCGGATGTGCTGGTCGTGAGGTTCAATGACACCGAGTCGCTGCGCGCCGTGTTTGCAGAGCACGGACCCACGATTGCCGCCGTACTCATCGACCCCCTGCCGAATCGTGCCGGACTGATCCCGGCGCGAAAGGATTATCTGGCGGCGATGGTCGAGATCTCCCATGAGGCCGGTGCGCTCGTGATATTCGATGAAGTCATCTCGTTCCGCCTGGGGTTTTCAGGGGCACAGGGCCTCTGGGATGTCACGCCGGATCTGACGGCATTGGGCAAGATCGTCGGCGGCGGGTTTCCGGTTGGCGCGGTGGGCGGACGGGCCGACGTCATGGCCGTATTCGACCCCACCCGCGGCAAGCCTGCCTTGCCGCATGGTGGGACGTTCACGGCAAATCCCATCACGATGCGGGCTGGCCTTGCCTCCATGCGCGCTCTGACGATGAAGGCCTTCGCCCATTTGGATCGTCTCGGCGGCCTGCTCCGCGACGGTATCAATGCGTCGCTTCAGGCCCACGGCCTCGAAGGGCAGTGTGTGGGACTGGGGTCGCTGTTCAAGCTTCATTTCACGGCCTCCCCCATCAGGGACTACCGCTCCGTTTATCCGGGCGCCGCTGGGCGCCGGCAACTGGAGATGTTCCACCGGGGTTTGCTCAATCGCGGAATTCTCTGCGCCCCTTATGGCCTGTTCGCCTTGTCGACGCCGATGACCGTCGACGATGCACGCAGCATCTTGGGCGCGGTTGATGAGACATTGCTCGCGATCACACAGCATACGCGATGATCGCCGGTCAATTTGCCGACCCGTTCACATCATCCTGCGCACCGCAACCTTAGGCTGGGTCTGCATCGTTGTCGAGTCATGCCGCCGGTCAAGTTTGCGGTCGGATGGTCGATATAGATGTATTGCCCGGGGACGGGTTGTCATGTCGAGGGCTACACAAATGAATGCAGTGCTGAAACTTCAATTCGCCGAAGCGGAGCTGTACGGCCAACTGGAGGAATGCACGGATGCGGAATTGGATGATCTTGAATTTGGCGTCATTGGTTTCGATTCGGAGACCATCGTGCGGCGCTACGGTGCCTACGAATCGCGCATGGCCGGCCTTTCGAAAGACCGCGTGGTCGGCATGCCGTTCTTCACCGCCGTTGCTCCGTGTATGAACAACTTCCTGGTGGCGCAACGTTTCGATGATGCCGCCGCAGGCGCGGCCGCGCTCGATGCCGTCCTCGACTACGTACTCACGCTGCGCATGCGCCCGGCCAAGGTGAAACTGCGGCTGCTGGCGCAACCCCACCATTCGATGCGCTACGTGTTGGTCAACCGGGCGGTGTGATGCAGACCGATGCGGCGGAGATGGCCGCGGAGTATCAGGCACTCCTTCAATTCCTGTACATGTCGCCGGTCGGTCTGGCACAAATTACCGGCGAGGGTGAGATCGTGATGATGAATCCGGTCTCCTCGCAGCTGCTCATGCCCTTGTCGAACGACGGGGAACTCACCAACCTGTTCACGGCGCTGGAAAACTTCGCACCCGATCTGCGGCACCATGTATCGAGTTTCAGCGCCCCTCGCGGCACGGTTTGCGACGGGCTGCGTATCGAACTCGGTCCCTTCACCCGCTCGGAACGCGATCCCAAGGTCTTGTCGTTGACGTTGCTGAAACTGGAAGCGAATCGACTGATGGCCGTGCTCAACGACATCACTCAGCAGATCAAGCACGAGCGGCAGCTGCGGCAGAACGAAGCGTGGATCAACGCAATCATCGTCGGTGTGACCGATTACGCCCTGGTGAGTCTCGATCGTGAGGGACGCGTCGAATCCTGGAATGAGAGCCTCGGCCGGGTCACCGGCTTCGGGGGCGAGGCCGTGGGCAAGCCCTATTCGATTTTCTATCCGGAGGGTTGCATCACGGCCCACCGCGTCACGGACCGCCTGAGCGAGGCCGACGAGAGCGGCTGGAGTCTCGATGACGGCTGGCGGCAGCGCGCCGACGGTACCCGTTTTTGGGGCACGGCGATGATTGCACCGCTGCCCCTGCAGCATGACGGCAAGGGCCCCGCCTACTGTCTCATCATTCGCGACATCACCGACAAGCGTGAGGCCACCGAACATCTGCGCCGTGCGAGCGAATGCGACCATCTCACGGGGATCGCCAACCGGCGCGCGTTCTTCGAGGCGGCGGATCTCGAGGTCGTGCGTTGGCAGAAGGCACCGCGGCCCCTGTCCTTGCTGATGTTCGACGCCGACCACTTCAAGGAGATCAATGACCGTTACGGTCATCCCGCGGGAGACTCGGTACTGCGTCATTTTGCGGCCATGCTCACCCTGACCTTCCGGGAATGCGATATCGTCGCCCGCATCGGCGGCGAGGAATTTGCCGTTCTGTTACCGTCGACCGGTACTCCGGGCGCACTTGCGGTGGCCAGCCGCCTGATCAGTGCCGTGGCCGTCCAGACGCTGGAGATCGACGGTCAGCGAATCAGTTACACGGTGAGCGGTGGCTTGGCCACCATGGAGCCGGAGGTCACGGGCCTGGCCGGATTGATGAAGCGCGCCGACCAGGCGCTGTATGCTGCCAAGAATTCGGGCCGTAACCGCGTTCAGAGCTTCGCCTGATTTGGCCGCCTGATGTCAACGCGATCCCAATCGCCGGCCGAGTTCGAGCTTGGGTCCGAAGCGCTGATGCAGTTCCTGTATCTCGCCCCGATCGGGCTGGTGCAAACATTGCTCGACGGTTCGGTCGAGCTCATCAATCCCATGGCGGCCAGTCTGCTCATTCCCGTCTCCTCGACCGGCTTGCTCGACAATTTGTTCAAGGCTCTCGGCGAAGTCGCACCGGAGCTGCCGGCGCTGGTCGCCAAGTTCGACCAGCCGAGCGGCAGGGTGATCGATGCGCTGCGTGTGCCGCTGCCGGCGCCGACCGCGACGGAAGCGAACCGGTTTCTTTCGCTCAGTATCATCAAACTAGATTCGAACCGGCTCATCGCAACCCTGGCGGACGCGACCCTCGAGGTGCAGCGCGAGCAGGAGGGCCTGGCGCGCCAGGTGCGCAAGGCCGCCCGGTTGGACAACCTGACTCAAATGCCGAACCGAGCGGCGGTGCGCGATGTGATCCAACAGGCCATCGACAAGCCCGCCGCGGGCAACGGTTGGGAATCCGCGGTGATCTTCATCAACTGCGACCGCTTCAATCACATCAATGATTCGCTCGGCCAGGCCGCCGGCGATGAGTTGCTGGGGATGATGGCGGAACGTCTGAACTCGGCGCTGCGCAACCACAATCGGTCCAACCCCGGCAGCGACACCCAGTCGTTGGCGGCGCGGTTCGGGGGTGACGAATTCGTCATACTGCTCGGAGATTTGGTCCACGGCGACGATGTACACACCATCGCGCAGCGGCTGCTCGCCGTGCTCGGCCAGCCCTACGGCATCCGCGCGCACCAGGTGCATTGCCGCGTGAGCATGGGCATTGTCCTCCGTCCGCAGATGGGATCGAGCGCGGATGCGGTGCTCCAAGATGCCAGTATTGCCATGGCGGAGGCGAAGCGCGCCGGCGGCGATCGATACATCGTGTTCGAGCCGAAGATGCAGGAACGCGCCCGACGGCGCAGCGGCATCGAGACGGACTTGAGACAGGCGATCATCGATGAGGAATTGTTCGTCGTCTACCAGCCGGTAGTCGGCCTGGCAAGCCGGGCCGGTGAGGCAGGGGTCGACAAGCTTGCCGGCGTGGAGGCGCTCGTGCGCTGGCATCATCCGGTCAGAGGCCCGCTATTGCCGGCCGAGTTCATCGGTATTGCCGAGGAGTGCGGTCTGATCGGGAAACTGGGTGACCACGTACTGCGGACCGCATGCAGCCATTTCGTCGGCTGGAAGACAACCCTGGGCACACGCGCGCCGCGGCTGCTCGCGGTGAACCTGTCCCGCAGCCAGCTGTCGCAACCGGGCTTCGTCGATTCAGTTCGTGAGATTCTCGCGGGCACCGGGATGGTCCCCGAGCAGCTGCAGCTCGAGGTGACCGAGAGTCTGGCCGCACAGGATGAGGCGGTTCGGGCGCGACTTCAGGAGCTGAAATCACTCGGGCTGACGCTCGCTCTCGATGACTTCGGCACGGGTTATTCGTCGCTCGCGAGCCTGCACCTGCTCCCCGTGGATGTCATCAAGATCGACCGCTCATTCGTCAATGAGGCGGTGACCAGCGCCCATCACCGGGTGTTGATCGAAGCGACGGTCTGGGTGGCTCAGAGCCTCGGCATGGCCACCGTCGCCGAGGGCATCGAGACCCCACAGCAGCTCGCGGTCGTTCGCACACTGGGTTGCGAGAAGGGCCAGGGTTATTTGTTCAGTCGACCCTTGACCGAGGAGAAGTTGATCACGTGGTTGATGCAGTCCGAGCCGCTGGAGTCCGATCTGGCCGTGATCTGAGCGCGTCGAGTGCCGCCGCCATCGCCGGCCCGGCAACCTGAAGCCCGATTCGATACACTCGGCGTTTTGCCCGCGAGGGAACGCTCCGTCATGCGGCTCATGCCCCGTTCAATCCGCCTTGTGCCGATCCTGATGGTCATCGCATGTCCGCCTTCCCTGCATGCGGCGCCTGATGCCGAGTCTGCGTCCCATGAGACGTCGGTTGGCGCGGCATTCGCGCGCGCACGGGACAATCCGCTGCTGCTCCAAGCCTTCCTGCGCCGGATGCCGAAGGGCGGCGATCTTCACATGCACTTGAGCGGCGCCGTCTATGCCGAGACCCTGCTTGCGGACGCGGCCGCCGACGGTCTGTGTGTCGACCCTCAGGCACTGGTCCTCGTTCCACCGGCAAGTGGGCAGGGCTGTGCTGCGGGCCAAGTTCCGGCGGCCGGCGTTTCGGCGAACCAAGGACTGTACGACAAGTTGGTCGATTCATTCTCCATGCGGGGCTTCGTACCGTCCGCCGGATTCGACGGCCATGATCAGTTCTTCGCCGCCTTCGATCATTTCCGGGGCATCCAGGACTCGCACGCCGGCGAGTGGCTCGCCGAAGTGGCCGGCCGTGCGGCGGCACAGAACGAATCGTATCTGGAAATCATGCACACGCCGGATTTCCACCGCGTCGCGCGGATTGCCGCCGGCATTGGCTGGCCCGCCGCCGCGGGTGGGGCAGCGGACTTCGCGGCGCTGCGCGACCGGCTTCTGGCCGCCGGCCTGCGCGAAGAGGTTCCCGCCATTCGCCGCGAGATCCGCAGCTTCGAATCCCGGCGGGACGCGATCGATCGCTGTGGGGCGGCATCGGCCACCCCGGGCTGCACCGTGCGCATGCGGTACTTGTTTCAAGTGCTGCGCGGATTTGCGCCTGAAGTCGTCTTTGCACAAACTCTGCTCGGCTTCGAAACCGTCGCGGCCGAAACCGCGGCCGGCGATGCGCGTTATGTCGGCATCAATTTCGTCATGCCCGAGGATGGATTCCTCTCGATGCGCGATTACCACCTGCATATGCAGATGATCGATTATCTCCACTCGCTCTACCCGCAAGTCCGCATCAGCCTGCATGCGGGCGAGGTCGCGCCCGGTCTCGTGCCGCCCGCGGGGCTGCGTTTCCACATTCGTGAAGCGGTCGAGGTGGGGCATGCGGAACGCATCGGCCACGGCGTCGATGTGATGTATGAGGACGATCCACAGGCGTTGCTCACTGAGATGGCCCGCCGGCACGTCATGGTCGAGATCAATCTCACCAGCAACGATGTCATTCTGGGGATCAAAGGCACCCAACACCCGCTGGCCATTTACCGGGCTGCGGGGGTTCCCGTGGCGCTGTCGACGGATGACGAGGGCGTATCTCGAATCGATCTCACGCACGAGTATGTCCGCGCGGTCACGGAGTTCGGACTCGGCTATGCGGAGCTCAAACAGTCCGCGCGCACCAGCCTCGAACACAGCTTCCTGCCCGGTGCCAGTCTGTGGGCGGCGGCCGACGAATTCACCGTGCCGGTCAAGGCATGCGGCGCGGTAGCCGATCGACCGGGCGCCGCCTGTTCGGCCTATCTGGCTCGCAGCGAGAGGGCTGCCGCGCAGTGGGATCTGGAGGCTCGCCTGCGCATCTTTGAAGCCAGCCCGCCCTAGACGGTCGACGTGGCTTCGCTCATTCGTGAACTCTCCCTGCTCAAGCGTCGCTGGAAGGATCGACGCGACGCCTCGCGGGTGATCGAGCGCTTCGATGAAGCCCGGGTGCAGATCGCGTCCCTGCCGGAGCCCAAGCCCACGCCGCGACGGCTGCTGCTGATTCGGCTCGACGATATCGGCGACTATTTGTTGTTTCGCAATCAGCTCAGCATGTATTCAGCCGCGCGCTGGGCGGGGCACACCATCACCTTGTTGGGCAACCTGTCGTGGCGGCCGCTCTTCGAGACCTACGACGCGAACACGGTCCCGCAAGCGATTTGGGTGAACAAGAGCCAGTACCTCGAGTCCCCGGCTTATCGGGCAGAACTTTGGATGCGCCTTCGAGAGGGTGGTTTCGACACGGTGATCGCACCGTCGCGCACCCGCCCCTTGCTGCTCGACGATGCCTGCATGCTGGCGGCCGCTCCGCGGCATGCCATCGGCGCCCGTAACGAGCATGTCCATCCTTCCTGGAGTCGCGCCTCGGACGCGCTGTACCAGGAACATATCGAGGTTTCGCGGGCGCGACTGCACGAATTTCATTTCAATGCCGAGTTTGCGCATCGATGTGCCGGTGCGTCCTTCGGCGGCTCGCGCCCCATGATCGAGGCGGTCGCGCCGCCGTTTGCCGCTTGGCCCCCTGAGGCGGCCGCGTCGCCGCCTGACGGGCCCCATATGGTGTGCTTCATCGGCGCGAACACGCGCAGCAAACGGTGGCCGCTGCACCGCTGGATCGCGTTCATCAAATTGTATGCCGGGCATTATTCGCATCGCATCTTGCTGGCCGGGCAGAGCCAAACGGAGGTCCGCATGGCGCAATCGATCGAGCGCGCCACGGGTGCGCAAAGCATTGCCGGCCGGCTCGGCCTGCCCGAGCTGTCCCGACTGGTTGCCGGTGCCGAAGCGGTGGTCACCAACGATACGATGGCCGCCCACCTGGGAGCGTCCTTTAATCGTCCGACGATCATCATCGCCAACGGCGTGAACTATTTTCGCTTCACGGACTACGAACGCGCCGGAATCGCCAATGTGTCGACGTTGTATCCCGAGGCATTCGAGCGGCGGCGCCTGAAGGAGGGCGACTTTCCCTATGGCTGGTCGGATGCGGTGTCCGCCGACCTGGCTTCGATCACGCCGGCACGGGTGTTGGCGGCGCTTCAGCGCCTGCGGCAGGGTGTATCATGAGCGGATGCTTCGCCCGTTTCACCTCGCTTTCCCGGTCGATGATCTCGCTGCCGCCCGGCACTTTTACGGTACGGTTCTCGGATGTCCCGAGGGACGCAGCGCCGAGCAGTGGATCGATTTCGATCTCTTCGGCCACCAGATCGTCGCGCATCATCAGCCCCGCTCACAGCGGAATGACCGCGCCCGCGGCAGCAATGCGGTCGATGGCCATGATGTGCCGGTACCGCATTTCGGCGTCGTGTTGACGGCCGGTGAGTGGCGGCAGCTGGCGGTGCGCCTGCGCGCTGCCGACGTCCGTTTCATCATCGAACCGCATACGCGTTTCGAAGGTCAGGTGGGGGAGCAATCGACCATGTTTTTCCTCGATCCGTCGGGCAATGCGCTCGAGTTCAAGGCGTTCGCCGACTTGAGTCAGCTCTTCGCCAAATAGTCGGACAAGACTGCAGATAGGGCAGGGAAGGACCGGGGACTTAAGACTTGCGCTTGAATGCCTGACTCAGTGCCTCGGCCATCGCGCCGTTCGCCGCCGGCGAAGGGCGCTCGCGGGTCGGAGCAGCCGGCGGGGCGCGGTCCCGCGGCCCGTCGCGGCGTTCGCGAGGTCCGGCCTGCGAGTCATCGAGCCGCATGGTCAAGGCGATGCGTTTACGCTGCGCGTCGACTTCCAGCACTTTGACCTTGACGATGTCGCCGGCTTTGACGACCTCGTGGGGATCTTTGACGAACCGGTTGGCCAGCATCGAGATGTGAACGAGGCCGTCTTGATGGACGCCAATGTCGACGAAGGCACCGAAGTTGGTGACGTTGGTGACCGCCCCCTCGAGAATCATTCCGGGCCGTAGATCCTTGATCGCCTCGATCCCCTCCTTGAATTCGGCGGTCTTGAATTCCGGCCGTGGATCCCGTCCCGGCTTCTCGAGCTCGGCCAGGATGTCGCGAATGGTCGGCAGTCCAAACCGCTCGTCGGTGTACTTCGTGGGATCGAGCTTCTTCAGCGTCGCCACGTCGCCGATCAGGTCCTGCGCAGGGCGCTGCAAGGACGCGAGTATCCGCTCGACGACCGGATAGGCTTCGGGATGCACCGCGGAGGCATCGAGCGGATTCGCGCCGCGCATGATGCGCAGAAAGCCGGCAGCTTGTTCGAACGTCTTGGCTCCGAGGCGCGGTACCTTCTTCAGCTCCTCGCGGGAGGCGAAAGCTCCGTGCTGATTGCGATGAGCGACGATGCCATCGGCGAGTCCCGCCGACAGGCCGGAGATTCGCGCGAGGAGTGCGGGTGATGCGGTATTGACGTCGACGCCCACGGCATTGACGCAATCTTCGACCACGGCGTCGAGGCTCCGGGCCAGTCGCGATTGCATGACATCGTGTTGGTACTGGCCGACACCGATCGACTTGGGGTCGATCTTGACCAGTTCGGCGAGCGGATCCTGAAGCCGGCGGGCGATGGACACTGCGCCGCGCAAGCTCACGTCCAGGTCGGGAAATTCGTCCGCCGCGAGCTGCGATGCCGAATACACCGATGCGCCCGCTTCAGAAACCATCACTTTGGTCATCTTCAATGCCGGCAGGCGTTTGCTGAGTTCGGCGGCGAGTTTGTCGGTTTCCCGCGATGCCGTGCCATTGCCGATGCTGATGAGATCGACGGCGTGCTTGCGTGCGAGCCCGGACAGGGTGTCGAGCGCCCCCTCCCAGTCGCTGCGCGGCACGTGGGGATAGACCGTGGCTGTCTCCCGGAGCTTGCCGGTGTGATCGACGATGGCGACTTTCACCCCGGTTCTAAGGCCGGGATCCAGACCCATGGTCACGCGGGGTCCCGCCGGAGCGGCGAGCAGCAGATCATGGAGATTGCGCGCAAAAACCCGGATCGCCTCCGCCTCGCCCCGCTCGCGCAGCTCCGCGAGCAGTTCGGTCTCGAGCTGCGAACCGAGCTTTACCGACCAAGTCCAGCGGACGGTCTCCCGCAACCAGCCATCCGCCGGTTGTCCACGGTCGGCGATATTGAATCTCCCGGCGATTCTCTGCTCGCAAGGATTCGGCCGCAGGTCGCCCAAGGGCGTATCGTCCGCAAGCTCCTCGGGAAGCTTGATGGCCACTTTCAACAGGGAATCCCGGCGGCCGCGAAACAGCGCCAGAGCGCGGTGCGGCGGCACGGTTCGGAGCGGTTCTTGATACGCGAAATAATCGCGAAACTTGGCCGCCTCCTCCTCCTTGCCGGCGCTCACGGTCGAGATCAGCACCCCGTGCTCGCGAAGGTGGGTGCGCAGGCCGGCCAGCAGTTCGGCATCCTCGGCAAACCGCTCCATCAAAACCTGGCGCGCACCGTCGAGCGCCGCCTTGACGTCGGGCACTCCGGGGTTCTCACCCGCTGCGGTGGTGAAGGCGGCCTTGAGATGTTTCGCCGCTTCGTTCTCCGGCACCAACCGCTGATCGGCGAGCAACGCTGCGGCGAGTTCATCGAGACCGGCCTCGCGGGCGATCTGCGCCCGGGTGCGGCGCTTGACCTTGTACGGCAGGTAGAGATCTTCGAGTCGCTGCTTCGTGTCGGCGTTCTCGATCGAGGCACGCAGTGCCGACCCGAGCTTCCCCTGTTCCTCGATACTGGCGAGGACCGCGGCCCGTCGTTCCTCCAGGTCGCGCAGGTAGTCGAGCCGTTCCTGCAAAGTACGCAGCTGGGTGTCGTCCAAGCCCCCCGTCGCCTCCTTGCGGTAGCGGGCGATGAACGGCACGGTGGCTCCCTCGTCGAGCAGTGTTATTGCCGCGACGACTTGGTGTATCGTTGCGTCGAGCTCTTGCGCGAGGCGGGCATCAATCGAAGGGGGCATACAGGCGATCGTGTTCCGGTGTCGAGGGGGCGCACTATGCGTCAATCGCGGGTCCCGCGACAAGCGCATTGTGCCGGGACGCAACGACACGAACACCGGCGGTGCACCATGATCGGAGTGGGACTGGATTTCGGCACATCGAACTCGACCGTCGCGTGGTTCGATGGTGCTGAATTGAGGTTGGTTCGGCTCGAGGAGTCGAGTCCGATTCTGCCGACCGCGCTCCATCTCAGCAGGGATTACATCGGCACCACGGGCGCCGCTGCGATCGCTCAATACGTGCACGAGAATGCGGCCCGATTGGTGCACCTGGTCCCCGAGATCCTCGGGCAGTCGGCCGGCTCCATTGAGGATCGGACCAGCGAGTCCCACATGAGCGAACTCGAAACCGCCCGGGATGTCGTCCTCGGCCCGTTGATCGATCGCGGCCTGCCGGGGCGACTGTTCTTGGGGCTCAAGCGATTGCTGGGTAATCCCGCGATCGAACGCTTGTCGGTCTTCAATCGTCCTTATCGGCTGGTGGCTTTGCTGACGCCGGTATTGCTGCGGATGCGGGAGAGCTTGGAGTCCGATATGCAGGCTCCCGTTGGACGGGCGCACATTGGCCGGCCGGTGCAGTTCGAGGGGAGTGATCCGCGGCGCAACCTCATCGCCGTGCAGCGTCTCACCGAAGCGTGTGAGCATGCCGGTTTTCGCGCCGTCGACTTCTATCCGGAGCCGCTGGCCGCGACGTTGAGCTTCTTGTGGAAACGCGGCCCGCTTTCATCGGGGACGGTGCTCACGGTCGATTTCGGAGGCGGGACCCTCGATCTGTGCGTGGTGCGCTATTGCGGCGTCGACTTCACGGTATTGGCGACCACCGGTGCGGATCTGGGGGGCGACCGCATCGACCAGGCGATATTTCGGCGGCTCATCTTCCCGCACCTTGGCGAGGGCGAGGGTTGGTCGCGACGAGTCGAGGGACGGACTGTCGAAACGCTGTTTCCCTTCAATGAGTATGAGGAAGGCATATTGAACTGGGCGATCACCCACACTCTCAATCAAAACAAGTATCTGACCAAGCTCACCGAGGCGATCGCGGCGGGTGGACAGGCCGCCGCAAAGTTCGCGCGCTTGAAGGAACTCATCAATTACAACTACAGCCACCAAGTTTTCGCTGCCATCAAACGGGCGAAGGCCGAGTTGTCGGTGGTCGAGTCGACCTCGATCGACATTCCCGAGCTGAACCTCGTGGTTCCTTTCACGCGGACGGAACTCGATGAGGTCATCGCCGACATGCTCGCGCGGCTCGCCGTGCTGGTCGAAGAGGTTCTCGCCGCGGCATTGCTGTCGCCGGCGGCCATCGACCTGGTCGTGCGGACCGGTGGTTCGTCATTGATCGTTGCGGTCCGTGAACTGCTCGACGGCCTCTTTCCCGGGCGCGTCATCGAGCACGACCCATTCACGAGCGTGGCCGGTGGACTCGCCATCGCGAGTTACCATGGTTTTCGTGCGCCCTGAAAGCCTCGCGGAGTCCGTCCACAGCATGGTTAAATTGCTCGGTGCGCCGCACACCGCCTGGGTATTTGGGTTTAATCACGCGCAGTTTTGCCTGCAGAGTCCGACCGACGGGTTGCTTTGACCCCGGGCGTAGAGAGT
>Ga0209208_10002302_pt1 | contig 27370 bp, 22 predicted proteins | sample S1TSphfallax_3_FD_187694 | JGI IMG/M metagenome (GOLD analysis project Ga0209208, IMG submission 187694) | Host-associated microbial communities from peat moss isolated from Minnesota, USA - S1T2_Fd - Sphagnum fallax MG (SPAdes) (version 2) | ecosystem: Host-associated > Plants > Peat moss >...
ATTATGAGCATGACATGCTGATGGCTCCCTGTCCCAATTGGCAAATTGATGAAGCCCAGTATGAAATTCAACTACCTGTGCTTGAGCCTGGCAGAGAATCCTTCAAAAAGGATTGTAATGATATCCCGGGGGTGGGGAAGTATTCTAAAGACATGGAGCTTTATCCTCATCCCAACACCCAGCAAGTTTGCTAAAAGAATCTATCAAAGTTTTTTTCAATGAGGTTTCAGCCTCATCAATTTTCCAGTATTTTCAAGTCCCTCTCAATTCACTGTTACCGTCACTGCTACAATATGCTCCCTTGTCAGATTTGTGGAATCTCATCCCTAACTGTCATCTGTGAATGCAGATCACAGAGTATAAGGATCTCAACTCAAAACAATGGAGAACTTCACCAAGGATGAATACATCCTACATATCCAGAGGATAATGGACATAACAATAAGGTTTTCTCCAACTGAGGCTACATGCAATCCATTATCTTCTTCAATTTCAATTTTCCCTAACAAGATACAGGGTTTTCAATGACAGAAGGAGCCCTGGCTTCACATGAGGCTTTTCAAAAATATCATGGAGTTACAAGGTTTTGCTTCCACCCAATTTTGCACTCACAGGTTTGCACACATTGTACACTTCTCTTAACTGTATTCTAGACCTGCAACTGAAAATTAAGAATTTCAAAGTTGATAAATACAGTCTGAAGAATTTACATCAAATGACCCAGGCATCACCAAGATGGTTGATGGGAAGCATGGATTGCTCAAGACCCAGGAACAAAGTATTACTATCTTGGCACATTTGGTCCTTCTTCTACACCTGATTTCTGATGAGTGTATGCCTCAATTCTATGCATTTCCAGTGTTAAGCACTCATGGCACCATGGCTTATATGTGATATTGGGTCCAGGCACACAAGAAGAGGCAGCAATGGCCTATGATCAAGCTGCAGTTTAGTGTCAGGGAGTCAATGTTATCACCAATTTCCACCCTTCTTGCTACCTTTGAGATGCCAGCATGTCTACATCAAGCCCTGCAGTCTCACCACACAAGGAGATAAATCCAACGTAGTATTCCATCCTCAGAAATCAATCACACTTGCTGGCTTGCACATGTGACCAAACCCCTGGGCCAGCAAATTCAAAAAAGTTTTCACAGAAACCAAGGGCAGACAATGGAAATAAAGGAGAAAGTGATCTAGATCCATCTTCAGAAGTTTTGGATGCCATTGGCTGGTTCTCTCCAAGTGCGGTGCTTTGTATTCCATTGTATAGATAGAGGATGCTTCTACCACCATCTTGTGAGCTTGGAGGCATGATCACAAAGGCTTACGCAGCTCTTGAAGGGAGAGTTATTACAGGTACAATAAACCTCACCAACGTGGCAGTTTAACTATCATTGTGCAAAGCAAGATTTCTATCACAAGCTTTCAATAGATGCTCAGTAACACACAATTAGCCGATAATTCCCAACTTTAGATTCACAATCACAGGTCACAGGTGATGGAAGATCTGGACACCAAACTCAGCTCTTCTTTCAATTCTTGAATACTTGGCCCATTTCTGGACTTGCATACTGGTATATAGACTTTTCAGGTATACTGTACCAGGAGAGGATTCAGTGTTGCTCAGTTATCAGATGCAGTCTCTGGACAAAACAGATAAGCAGTAATTTTTAGCTTCATCTTTGTGACAGGACATGATTCCTGCCTGTAGATTGGATCATTGAGAGTCTGATTGTGTGCAATTCAGGATAAAACTTGAAGGCAATATGATTATGTATACATTACTTCATAAAGGCACCACGGAATAGTACTTCATCAAATACTCTACCTATGATCAATGTTTTGGGGTTTGGGCCAAGCCTTCAATTTGTCAATTATGGGACATGATACTGTAAAAAAGAAACCCAACCACTAATTAGTTATTGTGTTTATTTTAGAAAGCAATTGCTGCAATCCCATTCAACGACACATAAGAATACCACATTACATTAGCTTTATGCTCAATTTGATAACCCCATGGAATTATATGTATTCAAGTTAGGTAGCTACAAAAGCAGCCATAGAATGAGGGTCTTGATCACAAGATTTCTGCACATTTCTTTAAAGCACTTTCATATGGAAGGGTGAATTTAAAGTTGTACTTTTCTTTTTGGAAACATTTTTCCAAGGTTGAAAACATTTCCTCTCCTTCCCATAGTTGTTGAAGGGTAGAACTGTGATTCCCATGCTTGCACTGAAGCTGATGGTCAATTTCATTTCCACAATTATTGTTATTTGTGGAAATAAAATTGATAATTGATTGTCAAACATCCAACTTTCCCTACTGTATGTAGAAGGGGAGGAACCCAAAAAAGTGAGGATATTAATTTCCAAATGCGACTAATGTTATTCATAACTACATGAATGACAAGAAAAGTAAGCCAGGATCCAGATGGGCAGCTGGTCTGTTATAAAGGTGCCAGCCAAGAACAGCATCAGGCAGCAATCAATCAAAAGCAACTAGCCTACATCACATTTGGAATAAAATGACACAAGCAAATTTCACAAGTGTGAGCAAAAAGGAGACCAGCCCCTCAATGACTTGTGCAGTCACCTTGTGACAGTAGCAGTGCAGCCTTCACCCATACTACAGGTAGGATATATCTCCACAGTTCATTATAGTTGACTCAAGATCTTGTAATTTTAACTTTGTATGTGATCATCAGTTTAGAGCAAAATATTTACCATTCATTGAGTCAGTATATATGAGAAAGGAAGGCAGTGCTGAGGGGGGCAACATTCATGGTCTGCCAATATAATTTCAAGAGGGAAAGCTTTACCCAAAGTTTGCAAGAGACACTGCCTCCAACTTCCCCAGCATATTCAACCTCTCATAGAATATATATTTTGCAGAAAGGAAAGGGTGGGCTTGCTTGCTTACCTATTATTTCCTTGTGCTTTCAACTCCCTGAACAATTCTTTGGCAAGCATATCAGATCACAGATCCAAAACAACCTTGTACAATGACTGAAAAGCACTCAATGCTTTGAGCACAGAACTATTACTTCAGTTGCAATCTAGACAGACTCAAACAAAAGCTTTCTGTGCTTTGGTCCATTGCTGAGCAAGCATGTCTGGAAACAAATGAAACCTGCTCAACCAACATTGGATACAAAAAATTCTCAGGAAAATGGCATCATCTTGAAGCAATTCAACCAAGCTCCTCCTTATGTAGCTATATCACTGTGATAATTTAATATGCACACATTCTTCTGCCAACAGACTGCATGACATTATGTTCTCCGTTCAATCTGGCATCAGACACCATCCACAAAAATCTTTTATGAGTTGTGGAAGTCTTCCAACCTGCATTTGAGGAGGAACTGCTAAAGTAGAGGAACTTTACCTGCATCATGGTATGGCCTGCAGCTTTCATTTGCAGCCATCGATCACAAGGAGAAAGGCCCTCCGTACCAGAAATTGCCCCTGCCAATCAAACTGGGAGGGTGCTAGCTGGCTACCCAGCACTATCTCCCATACGAAGTTCTTTGACAGATAAGACACCAATCTTAGCTTGTCCAGTTCTTTGAGAAGGAAAAATGGAGGGAAAGATTATATCATGAAGAACAAGGAGGTCTAAGGTTCTAGGATCTTCAAGCCAGGCACGTGCAACATGGCCAGCACAAACGAGTCGCCCTTCATTGTACCTTCCCACATGAAATGGAGCCCTGATCTCCAGGAGATGTGATTCCACTGCACGCTTGAGAATGCTGTCTCCTGCTACCTTGCTGTGCTTGCCCCAACCTGTCAAAATGCTGTTTCCACCCCCAAGCAACCTAGTATCAGAAAGGCTGTGGCTTAATTATAGACATACACATGTGATCACACATAGCTATACATCCTGTGGATCCTGGACAAGGACTTAGAGGACATGATATACCTGAGAACACGTGGCAGGTCATGACCTTCCCACAATAAGGCTCTGAGATCAAGAAGCCACACATGAAGTATTGCTTGTGCTGCACCTACAGACATGAGATGTAGGTCCAGACAAAACTGTTGCTCTGAGCGCCAATAGGCATTATCCCACACTTGCCGGCGCTTGGCAGCAACCACAACTTTCTGAGCTCCTTCCCTCTATAACACACAAAACACACCACCATTGTAACAGGAATTCCTGTGCTAGAACAAAGGGAGCAATAATATTATTTTGGAAGCCTGTTTTGGCAGGATAGAGGGAGCACATTAGTCATTCATTCACCAGAGAACTAACATAAGGTATGGTCCACACCTGGCCAAAGTGCCACAGCACATCAGTGAGAGCATTGTAAAATGCTGCCCCAGTGGTATAATCCATGCGGGCTATCTCATCAAATAGCCCTTCAGCCTCTCCCCACACATGTTGCCGCAAACCCATTAGCAACCCATGGGCCACACCATACACCCGACTATCAAATAGACGCATTTCCTCCAATAAAACCGATGCCTCCTGCAATGAGGCACACCGACTGCGGTCCAATGGGAAGTCAATCTCACTGACTACTTTGCCTCTCACTGCTGCTCATCCTCTTCAATCAACAAGACAGGGCAATGCTCTGACTGATAATAAAACCAAGGACGCGCAATTTACATCACTGAGCTTGGACAGTAAGCACCATGAACCTGCTGAAATATGTGTTACCACTGGCTGTGAGGACACTGCATACTCATAACAGCTAAGTAGAGCATGAGCAGCAACACTTCATGTAGCAAATCAAGGGTAGAAACCAGGCACTGAAGAGAAGTGCTCACCTGCAGGCATTAAGAATTGCAGAAAATGTCACAACATTTGGTTTCAGACCAAACTGAGGCATTTCATGGAAGACACTGACAGCTGCCAGTATATTACCATGCTCTCCACTATTGCCATGAAGCTGCTGCACCTTGCTTGAGAATTCTAGCGCCACAGGATCATCCTTCACATATTTGAACATGGCAGGATTGATGGCACTCCCCTTCACAAAGTTTGGACTATCCCCCTGCGATTTTCCAACAGGAATATCCAAGTGGCATGCATGCAATGCATCCCTTCAATCAGATTTCTTGAATGGTGAAAGTGGTATGCATTTTGCACCACATTGCATAGGTCCAAATGAGCAATTTTTTTTTTTTTGCAGCATCTAACAGTTTAAGTACCTGGCTGTTTCGACCATAAGCATCAATGAGCGAGTTATAAGTCACAATATTGGGCTGTATACCAGCCTGCATCATCTCCTGCAGCAGCTCCACCGCATCGTCCACAAAGCCACACTTGCAATAAGAGTCAATGAGTGCACTGTAGAGAACCACGTCAGGCTTGAGCCCAGCACTCTTGAACTCTTGGAAAACCTGTTTGGCCTCATGATGCAAGCCACCCTTGGAATATGCATCAATGATGGCCGAGTATGTGAGCACATTAGGAACAAGGCCCTCTGCTTTCATATTCTCAAATAGACCTGCCGCATCATCATGCTTCCCCTGTTTCCCAAATGCATCGATGAGTGCATTATAGGTGACCACATCTGCCTTCAAGCCTACCCTTTCCATGTCCTTGCATGTGGTTCGTGCCTCCTCAAACCTACCAAGCTTGGCATAGATGTCTATGAGTGTGTTGTATGATACACGATCTGGCCTTATGCCCCTGTCTTTCATCTCATGGTACAAGCTTATGGCTTCCTCAAAACAGCCGAGCTTTGCATATCCATCAATCATTGTGCTGTAGGTGACCACATTGGGAGTAATTGACTTCTGATGCATTGACATCATGATGGTTGCAGCAAGCTCCATCTGGCCCCCCTTGCAAACTGCATCAATGAGAGTATTGTAAGTAAAAATGTCCTGTTCAATTCCTCGGCGCTGCATTTCAGAGAAAACCCTTTGTGACTCCTCCCAGAGACTGCCCCGGCTGCATACAGCAATGAGCGAGTTGAAAGTGATTCGGTCCGGTTCCACACCTTCCCTCTGCATCTCGTCAAATATGTCTAGCGCTTTCTTCAAGTCGACACCCCCCTTACCACAAGCGTCGATGATCGTGTTGTAGGTTATGAGGTTAGGTTTGCACCCGGCCTTCTTCATGGACTGGAAAACCTTCAGCGCCTCACTGCATCTGCCGCTGCGGCCATAAGCACTAACCAAAGCGGAGTAAGCATACACGTTGTTTCCAAACCCTGCCTTGTGCGACCTAAGGAAAACTTCCTGCGCAATCTCCACTTTGCCTAGTCTCCCCAAAGTGCTGATCATGATACTCGCCAGCTTACTCCACTCACTCCGAATCTGCTCCTGTTGCACCATCCAGTAGTAGCTTTGCAACGCGCGCTCCCACTCCCCTCTGTTCCCTAGCTCCCGCAAAAGGTACGGGAAATCCTCCATTCCCACGAGCTGGTGTGACCATTTGTCGAGCAACGGCGCAGTGCTCCTTACGGACGGCGCCTGCAAAATCTCTTGGGCGGCCATGTCTGCCTCGGGACTATGCTTTCCGAGATAAAGCTTCTGTCGTCCATGATGGAACTTGGAAACCAACCTAGTGGACCTCCGACCACAGAACTCGGAATTCAACCCACCTTGCTGCACTTGCACGTTGCTGCTGCTGCTGCTGCTGCTGCTGTTAGTACTCTGCGTCCCACTCCATGCCCAACCGGGAGCAGTCGCTCGAGCTGCTGCTGCTGCTCCTCCCGAACCGACTGCTACACGCTGCGCCGCTCCTCCCCATGCCTCCCCACTCCACTGCTGCTGCTGCTGCTGCTGACTTGTAGGTCTTAATCTTCCACCTCTTCTCCGCCCGCTTCCACTCTGCCCTGCCGCTGCTCCCAACCCTACTCCTGCTGTTCCTCCTACACCTGCTCCCGCTGCACCTGCCGCCTCTGCGGACCAGAACGACGCCCCGCTCGCCATCGCTGGGCTGCGCGAGCTTTGCTGCGGCGCTTTGTTCCTCTCTCTTCCTGTCCTTTTCTTACCCCCACCCTCGTGTGCGTGTCCTGCCCGCTTGCGTCCCAAACCACGTCCCAAACCACGTCCTGGTTGCAAGCTATTTTGGGCAGAGCCAGGAATGATTTTTTTGGGCGAATTTTCACCAAATGGCGATTTTTTTTGTTAGAATGGCGAAATTTTAGTTTTTTTGAGTTTTGGAGATTTTCTGTTTGTCTTGTAGACAGATTTGGCTAAATACTCTTGTGGCTGATCGCCACTTTTGGTTCAACGTGAGAAAATTGAAAGAACAAAAAACCCTCTAATCGCCACTTCAGCTACATAACAAATTTGGAAAAAAGAACACTGCGACTCGGGACCTCAAATGCAGGTCCTGTCACGTGGACTCCGAATCTGGGTCAATAATATCTCCGTGACTTTAAAAACGCCTATTTGTGCGCTGTTATTATTAGTAGTCGCTCATTCCTTCCGTAACGTTTGTGGCATCAAAAGTGGCTTATTTCGGTTCAGTAGTGTCCAAAGTGGCGTATTTCGAAGTGGCACGTTGGAGTTCATTGGCGTCAAAACTTCAGGCGGCCAATTTTTTTCACTGGCGAGTTTTTTTTGCCAAAAAGGGAAATTCAAAATTCAAAAGCTCAAAGATGAATTGATTTGGGGGGGGGGAGGTTTCAATAGCCAGAAGGGAGGAAAAAAAGAGTAAAAAATTTCAGATTTCTGTTTTCAGTGTGTAGCCATAAATATAGAAGGTTGATTTAAAATTTAGACTTTATATATGGTTTCTTGTAGCCAGATTTAGCTAAATCCTCCTAGGGATCATCGCCATTTTTTTTCCCACATCTTCCTATGGTTGATCGCCACTTAGGCTGGTACATTAAAAAAATTCACCAAAAACAACACTGGTCAAAAGTGGCGGCTTGCGAAGTGGCACGTTTCGATTCACTGCTTTTCTGTCTCGAAAATGAATCGAGACGGTCTAGTTTGATAATCCACCGAATCTAACGAGTGTCGAGAGCAGTTCGAAATGGCAGGTAGTGTTGTTTTGGGAGTTCTCGAGAACCGTGCAGTTTGACGAACTGAGATCTCGACTGGGACCGGGGGGGCATATCCCTCCGGATGCGCGGGTTTTGGAACCTGGAATTCGGTGGTGATTTGGGGGCTGTCTCTTATTAGGAAAGAGGGAAGCCAGCTGGAGAAGCTACTTGACGTGGTTGCGTGTGGTTCGTAAGGCGAGTGTGGAGCGTCAATACTTTCGCTGCGATTGAGGGGCATGAATTCCTGCACAGAATGATTTCGTCCCCCCCCACTTCCCCACTATCTACTTAGAACGCTGCGCTTTAGACACGCATGCGTCTGGGATTTTTGGCTGGCTACAGGCATGTACAGGCCCTCCCAGGTCGAGGGCATCGCCAGCAGAAGGGCCTACCTCAAGGCGAAAGTGAAGTGTGTGGGCCCTTCTTCTGGTGATGCCCTCGACTAAAGGGCATTACCAGATATAAATATTTGGGCTCACGGTTGCTTCGCTCTACGACTGATGATGATTAAATTATTTTTTGTCCACATAATATATTTTTTATTAATTTGTCTTTTCAAAAGATTTTTAAAATTTTATATTTTATTATATTTCATTTTTTTCAGGTTTATATTTTTCATTCGATAAGAAAAATGTCGATGAAAGTCGATTCGTTAGATAAATTCACAACAAAGTACAAATAGAAAAATAAAATAAAATTATATATATATATATATATATATACCATTGGAAAAATGAATAAAAATTTTAAAAATACATATAAACAAAAACATTCAAAGGGTGCAAGACAAACAACAAGAAATAAATTTGAATTGGAATTTGATCTACGACAAGTTAGAATCCAAAATGACTCTAAAATTGTGGCAATGACAAAATCATGCATAGAATATTTGTAATATTTGGAAATAATTGAAATAGAGTTTCGGATTCTTACCATGGTACCAACGTGGGTGCTGGTTCACCCAAAGCTTCCTTCACCACTATGGGAACCTCTTAAGCAGAATGCCCCATGCCAAGCCGGCACCGGGAGGTTTTGGATAATTACACCCTTTCTTTGGTGAGAGTGTGTAGACTGTTTAGATTGGTACGAATTTTTTTGGTGTTCAAAATGTGGACACAGTATGTAGATGTACAACATCTTATCTATTGGCAGGGCCAGCGTGTTTGTGATGCCTTGTTTTTTTTTTTTAATTATCATTTTTTGGTCCCAAAAAAATAATTTAATGCAACTTCAACTAATTTTTCTACTTGGGAACATGTGGGAACACAAAAATGAAAAAAAAGCTATGTCCCCCAAAACCCTCTCTAAAATATGCTTTTCCATAAAAGGACAACAGATCTTTTCGGCATTAGTTTATACCTTTTTGTTATAACTTAGAAACACACACAACCCGAATATAAAATTGCATTTGTGTTTTAATCAGTTTTATTTAACCTTTAATTATGTCATCTTAACCTTTAATTGCATTTGTAAGCATGAATTACACCTTAACAACTTAGAGCTCCAATCATGTCATTTTAATTTTCATAAATATAACTCTCCCTCAACTAATCAAATCTAAAATCGTAGAAAGAATTTCATTCAGAAGACCTATAACTCAACTTGAAAAAAAGAATGAGAATTGAAACTTGGGCCTTCTCATTTATATTATATTATAAATTTGAACCTTCTCCCTTACATTATAATTCGTGTAAGAAATTATTAATGTGGACATTTTTGTGAATCTAGCATATGTTACAAACCAAGTGACGTGAAGGAGTTCATGAAGGCATTATGCATTCCAATTGAGGTGGCATTGTCATTATGCTTGTATCGTGAACCAAAAATAATTTCATTTGATGTAGATGACAACTAACGGAATGAAAATGGAAAGATAAATAATGTTGACCACAAGAAAAAAAAGTTTCACCATAATCAAAGCTTTCCAGTTGAAAAAATCCTTGAGCCACAAGTTGAGCCTTGTATTTGGCAAAAGTTCCATGCATCAACATAATAGTTGCACTTGAAAAACTATTTGCAAGTAACCACTAATCTATTGGGAGGTAGGTCTTCTAACCTCCATGTATTATTAAATATTATAAATTCATACCCAATGTCCAAGGCAACTTGCCATTGTGTAGCATCAAGTGAGAATGAAACAATGACAATTGAAATTAGGTCACCAACATCAAATGCGAGAGCTTGTGCAAAGAAATTATGTTTTGGTTGTGTGAAATCCATATTTTGGTATGTAATGGAAAGATATTGACCTTTTGTTAATCATTGTGAGGTTTTAAAAGGTTGGGTGGAAAGCAATTGTGCAATGTGAAATCATGTAAAAACTTACATCAAGACTTGGAATGTTTTCATATATATCATCAAGATCAAAATGGAGATAACTTGAAGAATGCACCAATGGTGGAGTAGAAAAATAATTATGTAGGAATACTTGGGCCTATAGGTTGCAACATTAATGGTGGTGCAAGAAGTGGAGGAAAGCCAGGTGTCGAAAAGAACCATCTTCAAAATAATAGGTATGTTTGGTCTTCCATTAACAACAATGGATCTATTTCCAACTTTGATACAATAATGAAAGTTGAAGAAACATTTGTGAATTTAAGAAATAATACCGCAAATTGTTCATCAAAGATCATATCCCAACTAAAGAATGATTTTTGTGTGGTCATGTAATATAATTTTAACCCTTCACACCAACATTTTCACCATATCCAACTAATACACACTAAATGGAATTTAGTTCAAATTTTCTTTGTGTGTCATCAAGGACATGCGCATATGAAGTGTAATGAAATATTTTGAGATGGTGGAGGCTAATTATTTTACCCCTCCAACATTCACATGGAGTTTTCCCACTAAGGGTCTAGAGGCATAATACCAATTTTGAAGATAACATGTTGTAACAATTGCTTATCCCTAAAAGGATTCCAACAATTTGGCTAATTACAACATATTTATGGTAGATTCCATTAAAGTCCATATTTTTCATTTTGAAAATCCATTTTGTTGTTGGGTATTAGAATTTGTAAATTGTTGAGTAATTCCATGTAGTTCACGAAATGCATTAAATTCCTTAAATGCAAATTCATTGCCATTATCAAAGCAAAGCATTTTGATTTTTTTGACAATTTGATTTTCCACAAATGTTTTGTAGGTTTGGGATTTGGCAAAAATCTCCAATTTCTGATGAACAAAATAAACATTGGTAAATTAAATATATTCATCAATGAAAACTACAAGGTACTTGGCACCACCATGAATTGGTGTTTACATTGGACCACAAAGGTTTATGTGTACCAACTATACTAATTTTTTTGACCATAAATTAGATTTAGAGGGGAAATTTGATGCCTGGTGTTTTTCAAATGTGCATCCTTCACATATTGGAAGGCTTGTTATCACCCCACTAATCCCATCAACATTTGATAATTTTGTATCCGTTTGATGACATTTAAATGTAAATGCCCCAATTGATGATGCCACAAGATACTTTGCAATGTTGGTGCTTTGGTAATGGTGGAAAGACTTGAAATAACATTGGATTTGTTGGATGAACTTGTTACACCAACACCAAATGGATATCAATTGCCTTTTTGTTGGCAATGGAAAACAAATTGTTTACCCTTTTCATTCAATGATTTGATGATATTATGATTACCAAAGAATTTCATGTTGTTATTTCCTTTGTTGGTGGTTTTACTAACATAGATTAGGTTATTCTTTAATGATTGCACATGCATAACATTTGTGACCTTGGTAATATTTGACTAGTAGAAAGTTGTATCAAAACAATGTTAGCACCAACTATTTGTCTTTTAATATCATCTCTCATATAAACTATGAAAGAAATGGTCATTGGTTTATATTATTTAAACCAATCCCTTTGTGATGTCATGTGTTCAGTTGTAGTTGTGTGATGTGTTTAAAAACCATATGTCATTACAACTTCGTTGCAACTTCGCCCCTGAACAAATAAATGTATTAAGGTGGAAGAAAAATGATCTTGTGTAGTAGTAGCAACATTGGCTTGGGATTTGAAGATCCCATTACCTTAATCATATTTGTGTTTTTTGCAAGTAGGGGCTATGTGGCATTTCTTCCCACAATAATGGCAAGTCATATCCTTGAAAATTTCCTTATTAGTATTTGTAGTTCAAACATTATTCGAAAAAGAATTATGAAAATTTTGGTTTTTATTATCTTTGAACTTCCTCTTATTTCTAGCAAACAAGGCGATAGAATTACCATAATGGTTATCTAATGTTTGTTTCATGGTGAATTTTTGAAAAATCTTGCCCAATAATTTAGCAAGAGTTTGATTTGGTGTATTGTTTTTATTAATAACAAATGGCCACCACGAAGGTGGTAGTGGAGTAAAGAGTGATGTAACTTGTAATGATTCACAAATGAGAATTCTTGCATTAGTAGTTTCAATTAATGCACCTTGCCACTTTTTAAAAAATCATTGATTGTGGTTTAGATAATAAAAGGGAGAACACGTGTTTATGGATCGCAACTTGGGAATCACTTTATATTTATGTCCACAAGTTGATTAAGTTTGGCCAAAATTTCTTGAGATTCTTTGAGCGATCTGATCAATTGAATGTGACTATTTTCATAATGGAAAATCAAATCAAAACATGTTTTCACGTTTTTAGACTTCCAAGCAACTTGAGCTACTAGATCAATAATTCATGGGTCAAGGTTAATCCATTGACCACTCCCCAAAAATCAAATTTACTTAAGATAATTTCAATTTGTATGGACCAAATGGAAAAAAATTGTGCTATTTAGTGTATCAATCCAATAAACCTTTGTTGCATGAAAAGAAGAGGTTGCCATTTGGATATGGTGAAATCTTTGAACTAACCTTGCCCTTCCATTCACTTGACAACAAATGAACTATAGATTGATTAATGATCATGGATTATAATTGCTCTAATATCATGTGAAAATTCTCTAATCATTCAAGCATTAGGATGATGTGATAAAGAAAAAAATATACACATGTAAAAATAATTTTTATTATCATCAAATTGAGAAATTAAAAAAATTAAAATTTTGAGCATGAAAGGATTTAACTTTTCATTAGAGCTCTTCATAAAGTTATGTTTTTGTTAATCTAAGTGTTAAATCATCATCCAACATATAAGATCACCATTGTCGACATCCTTCATGAATGAAAAGACAAAACTCCAGAAGTCATCATCACCAACAAACTTTGCCAAAAGCCTAAAATCCTAAAGTGTTCAACAACCAACTTGAAATGCTTTTGAGTCCACTACCCATCCCTAGGGAAACCAAACAAATAAAAAACAAACACCCAAGCACGAATGGCACTTTTCAAACCACACCACAAAAAACAAATTTCTTGCAAGAAGGGGAAATAAACTAGACTTACAAAAAAGTATTGTGATATTATAGGACACCTTATACTAATGTATCAACCAATGTTTGACGGGTATCAAAATGCCCCTACTATCACCCGGTTATCATCTGGTTATCCTTATTTAAAACCCTCAAAATATCACTTTCAGTGATATCCTAACTGAAACCCTGATCGTCGGTTCTCAGGGTTCAGGTGCTGTGATTTCCTTAGTTTATGGATAACTATGATTTTTTTATTTTTTAAAAAATAATAAAATCAAAAATGTGATCTCATTGGCTACATCAAAGTTTTATTCCTTAAAACTGTTTGTCACGATTTTTTGGCCTGGGCTAATACCCCTTCTAAGAGCATGTTTACCTATCTCTGTTTCATATTAATTAGTTGGGGGTGCCACACTAGTCCAACTTTTCTTTTTTTGCAATGAGCCAATTTGATTCGCCCATCACCAAAAAAGAAAAGTTGAAACTATGGAGTGTCCCCAAAATTGAAGATTCTATGGAAAGATGGAGTGCCTCATCCTTGGTGACAAGGGGAGGACTTTGGGCAAAACATATGGGATTAAAATGAGGTGCTATTGGAAACATCCTTGAGGAACACATTGGGAACCTAGGGGCATATTGAGAACCTGATGGGAAAAAAGGAAAAAGAAAAAAGTGCCCCCCCCCAAACTTTTTTTTTTTAAAAATCAAGGCACTTTGAGTGCATGCTGAGCCATTGGCTGCATGAAATTTCTATTTCCAAAACTGTTCATCACCATTTGTGGCCTGGGCTAATACCCCCATTATAAACTGGGGGTACTTATTTTGTGTCATTTTTAGTGTGGCCAAATCCGTTTTCCATTATTCACTCATTTCCAAACCCTTTTAAACTATTAACTTGGGTTCTACTTTGATAGCCCAGTTCTTGCTTTCTGGAATTCTTTGCTCACATGTGTACTGTTCTTGGGTGACATCTGGAAGATGAGGGATTGTGCGACCCAGCACCCAGCAGTGCACCATCCATTGGAACCCAAAATGGCTCGGTTGTCAATGAACCACAACCAAATTGCCTGTGAACCCTTCTAGTAGTCCTACTTGGCCTTCACACTACCTAGGTACCTATAAGTAGTTACTGGGTAAGTATCATAGGTAAGTCAGTAGGAAATTTTTAAGTATTACTATATAGGTTGTTAAGGAAGTAAGGTACTTGGTGGCTACTAGGTAGGATTTGCACATGGATAGGGCCACAGTGAACCAGTTCACCATGAAGGATGGATGGTAAGTGGTCAGGAAACAGTTTTCTGTTGGGTTCCAGTTCCCTAGCTAATCATGGTGGTTAGCTCAGAGCTCTTTTTTTATTATGTTACCTACTATACAGGTTGGTAGTAAAAACAGCCCTTATCTATGTATAAACCATCTACGTACTAGTAGTTACCTATTTTCCTACCTATCTACCTGTATCTGAGACCTACTTCTTCGAGAATTGGTTACCAACATGAAACCAAAGATTGACTCAGTTGAGGTTCATCCACAACTGAGTAATAGTGGGCATCCAGTGGATGGTGCAATGGTCGGTGCTGGTTCACTGTGGCCCATGGATAGTTGGTACATGGCTAACCAACCATTGTGGTAAGCTATGGGACAGCAATACATGAGAAAGTATTTCCTGTTCACACACCATCCATCCTGCACGTTGCCCTGGACTGTGCTGGGTGGGCGGGGCGTTATGTTAGTGAAGATACAACAGAACATGGATTCACTCCTATGTGTTGACTTCAATCCTATGTACATAGTGCAATCTAGTTCTCAAAGATTTCAGAATCCATTACTTCTGGTCAGTTCAAAGTTCAAGGCAGCATGTTTCTTTGCTTGTTAGAGCATCTCCAGCGGTGGTCAGTATGTGACCCTCCACAGCAAAATTAGATGAAGAAAAATTAAGATATGTCGGCTTGGCTGAGGAAATGGTTTTGGCTCAGCATAATTTCACAGTTTGCGGCTGCTGGTAAAAGGTGCAGCAACGGTGTGCAGAAAAGAGTGGAATAAATATGATCTGACTGCTGCTCAGTGTTTCTAAATGGCCCATCATAACGTTTGGTCCAGGTAGTTTGCTATCAAGAGTCCCCCACCTATTTGCTATACCAGTTTCAGTTTTATGGGTGGGGCTGCAGAAAAGTATATAAGTAAACTTGGATGTGAAAAATATTTTTGCAGGGTCAAATATTGAGCACAGCTTGAGATGCTCTTATTCCCCCAATTTTGTGAGAGTTGCAGTGGCTGTCATCTAATCGATCGTTCAACACCTTCCCCACTGACAACACTAAAGTGGCATGCACTGTAGATTGATTATGCAGTCTTGCAGTCAAATTGTATGAAACTCAGTTTGGGCCTGTAAATATGATACAGTGCTTTCTGAGAGGATCCATTAAAAGGAATGTCTGTTTTTTGTTCACCCTGATGATGATATTTTACATAGTCTCTCAGCTTCTGCTGTTCACTTTTTCATGCTAAGGGATGGGGAAAGGGGAATAATTGATGTTGGATATGGCAAACGGCAATTGAGGTCCAAATAGGGGGGTATTGGCAGTCATACCCTTAACGCATTCAGCAGGGAGTCCAAATTTGACCCTCTATGAATCTGTAGCACATCCAATGTGCAGTGTTAATTCTTTCCCCATCCGCAGTGCCCACCCATAAACTTGAAAACATAGACTGAATAAAATGTTAGACCATTCAGACCTTACCACCCAAAGCAGTCATTATAATTGACCAATCAAAAACAACTTTTTTTTCAAATGCAATAATTTTTTCATTATTGCATTATTGAAAAGCATTACTAACATGAGCATATTTACCACCCCAAAGGCATTTTTTCGCATGATTTCATTGTAAATATTTCATCCAAAATATTTACTCCTATCCCCGGGCATGACCTCAGCCATACTAAATCAAGGTCCAGAAGTTGAAATATCAGGTTTTCATTCCAAGCAGGCTGTCGTCTACGACCCCAAGAACCTTAAAAGACACGTGAGGACCTTAAACACCCACATGAAGTTTTTATGACGACATCGGTCCAATACTCCCCCAGAACTGGGCAGGGCAGGGTTGGACTGTGGGACTGTCATCCCATGAGTTTGGACCACCGTGGGGCGGTTCTCAAATGCTTGTCTGGTCCTCAATCCGGTTTTCAAACTGATTCTCACAGTGAGAACCAATTGATAGATTTACATCTTAGAATTGGAGTGAGAATTCGACCTCAGGTTCTCATAGTCCAATACTCCCCTAGAACTAGTTATGAGAATCGATTCAAATTTATACATATATATATTTTTTGAAAAATTGAACAGTTTCCATTGTAAAATTTAAATCTGATTCTCAGAGTCCCTGTATCAGTTGCTGGCTCTTTTTTTTTTAATTTAAACGTGGGACTGTTGCTCTTCTTCTTTAGCTATTACTCTTCTCTGATTGTTCTTATTGTTTTTCTGTTACTTTTATTCTTCTCACATGGTGCTGCTCTTTTTGCGTGATGAAATGATTAAATAATTAATTAATAAATTATGAAAAATATTTTAATTAATGAAAATTTTAATAAGTGAATTCTGAAGAATGTGAAAATCAATTGTTATTGTATATGTGAAAATCATCATATCCAAGAATCAGACAAGTTTGAAAAACTTAAAAACTTGATAACCTGATTGATTCTCATCAGCCCATATATATATATATAGAGAGAGAGAGAGAGATAAATCAATCAGATTCTCATAACATCATGTAAGAACTGGAGCCAACCAGTTCTCACAAGAAAGTGAGAATCGCCCAACACTGCTTTGGACAAGCAATATTGTTCCTTGGAACAAATGAGAAATTGCATAAACAAATACCCTATGTCCATATTGTTCAATCCTATCTTATATATAAATTCACTACGTCTATGACAGAGCTCGGCGTTCAGGCCAACCGGGCCCGGCCCAGCACTCCCGGACTACATCGGAAACATATCTTGGGTAGTAGCTGATCGAACGGTGGGGAGGAGAACGAAAAGGCGGGCAGACGGACGGATGTCGAGAGATCTTGCAAACGAGAGAGCGCACGACGCACGGCGTCTAGGGACTGATCGATCGTCCTCGGTCCACGGCCCAGGTGGGGCCGCGGCTTGAAAGTAAGTAGGGCAGCAGGGCGGCCACCGTTTCCAAGGTGGTAACCACTTAGGACATAGACTTAAGGCTCGGGCTTTTTGGGTCGGCTGTGACTTTTCTTTCACTTTTATTTAATTCACGCCATGTATTTTGGCCACTTGGTGCGTATTCTAAGTAAATTATTAAATAATAATTAAATACCTTGGGTAATGGCCCATGGGTTTGTCTTTGTTTATTTATCATTACTTGCTAACTTAACTTCCGGGCTGCTTTTTGCATTTGTGTAAATAATTTATGAAATGTACATACAAACCCGGCTCGACACTCCCGGATTTTGACTGACCGGACCCAGCGTGGGGGGTGGGGAGGGAGAGGTCCGTTACAGACAGACTCGGCCCAACACTCCCGAATTTCGATCGACCAAGCCCAGCGTGGGGGGTGCTGAGCCGAGTCTGTCCACAGAAGGCCGACCGGGCTCGGTTCGGCACTCCTGGACTCCCGGATTTCGACTATCTGTGACGGAGCTCGGCAACTTTTGCTCCAGAGAACACCCACTGAGGGAAGTTATTAGTAGTCACTTTTCGGAGAATTTTTCTTCATCTTGCACATGGGCTTGTGGCCTAAGAGGCACATCAGGCCATTGTTTGTGTTTCTAAGCTTTCATATTGATTTGTGATCCCGATTGTTGTATGAAGGATTCACTACCTGCTTTTGCAATGCCAGCTTTCTTTTTGAAAAATAACCTTGAAGTGTTGGTATGGTCATTGTTGATTTTTGGTACTGTAGCTGTGTAAGATTAAAGAACGTCCCCTTGGACGAAACCAAATAGCTTGTTTGCGGGGCAATACAATCCTCTTCATTATTAGGGATGAAGAGCAGTAGGTTGTTAGGGGTGAAGTTGAGGGCGCCCATGGGAGGTTAAGTTGTTGCAGCAAGAGTGTCGCGTGTGCAGTGTAGGGTAGGAATGGCGACTCCATGAGTAAAAATGACTATGATGTTGTTGTATAGATAGCCTTCTTTCGGGGGCTCGTTGTCGAGGAAAGCTTGCATCGCATCAGGTTTTTTCTGTAGGAAAAATTAGGGTTTCGTAAAGTTCTGTGAGTTCTAGAGGAATTTGAGTGAAATTGAAAGTTGTATGCAGGCAAGATGCAGCAGAGGAAAGATGATATAACGCACTGGAAAGTCCATTGCAGGGTGTAGAATTCACATATGAGGAGTTTGCAGATGCACTATCGAAGTATGACTTCAGCTTTGAAATAGGTGACATGGTAAGCACCCCTGACATGCTTTCCTACATGTCTTTCTGCCAAAGCACAATGTTTGATTCTGGCGTGGAGTTCTTCATTGAATTCTAGATCTAATTTCAAAAATATTTTTAAATATATAAAAATATGTTACATTACTTTAGTAGTTAATGTATTCCTACTTTTTATTCCATTTATATCCAATACCCACTATAGCCAAAGTAACTTCAGTTGTTATTGGGTCACTGTGAAGTATTATAGTTACTGAAATTTTGGAAACCCTAGGGTTTTAGAGGACTTGGTGGTACCTTTTTTTCCTTCCTTGGGACGCGCTCCCTAGCTCACAACACTTTGAGCAGGTAGAGGGGCGTGTTGGAGCTTCGGGATGGGACTAGGAAGAATTGACAAGCTTATTCACTCACACGGGCCTGCACACAACCCACACAAAGTGGTTAGTGCATAGTTGGAGCACCTTTGGTGCTAAGACGAGCCACGGGCAACACGAACACACAAGACTCACCACGGCTCGGACTTGGGGGAAGCCACCACATTCCCCCTTATAGTATACTCTAGGCCTCTCCACAGGGCCCACATCCAAATGGCTTTCCTCTGTCGGGACTCCCGCGTGGGAGTCCCGAAATCCCGCCCTACGGGACTCCTGGGACTTTGAAGCCCCATAACTCGGCGAGCAAACGTTGAATCGAAGTACGGTCTAAAGCAAAGTCGTAGCTCTCGTCAAGAGCTTTCCAACGGTATGTGGCACGTTGTCTGCAGCCAAGTATTTTGGGTCGATTCCTGACTTTTTCTGGTCGGCAATCAAACTGGCAATTTGACTCCCGGCCCTTCTTTTGGCCATAACTTATGTTTTAGATGTCCAAATGAGCAATGCGAGCCCATTTTAGACATCTACGTTTCAAAATCTTTCCAATGATATAAAGAACTCCATAAACCATTGAGATTTGACCCCTCAAATTGGTCTTTGAAGTTTTGGGAGTCCACCAGGACTCCATCTCCCAAAGTGGGAATTGCCTTGGGAGTGTGAGGGTTCACTCCCTCACACTTTCTTCCACTCCCGAGAGTCTATGATGTGATTCTTGGGCTTCCTCTTGGCCCGCACCCTTGCAACCCCTTTGCCTTGGTCGCGAGCCCAAAGCTAGGGTTACGACAACTGTGACGTATTATAGTTACTCAAATTCTGGAAACCCTAGGGTTTTGGAGGACTTGGTGGTACCTTTTTTTCCTTCCTCACTTAAGCTTGGAATGGGAATACAAATCCCAAGAAGAGAGAAGCTTATGGACGTATGTAGAATTGATTTTTTTAATTTTTTTATAGCGTACATTGTATGTTTTTGTTTGTTGTTATATGGTCAAGGTGCCAGAATGCTATCCTCAAGGCTAAGGACCATCCTCTTTGTTGGACAATTTGTTGTATTCACTAAAACATCAGTCTATGGATGCTTAATAATGCCTATGATACTGAAGAAATAATGGAATTGTGCCCATGTCGGAACTGTTTGAATCTTATGATCCAACTTATACACCAAGTCAACATGATATGTAGTATTATGAAAATTGCAAAACTTTTTTGGTATTGTCCAGCATGGTTTTTTTTTGTGAATTTTATGATGTAGCCACGGTGCCAATCACCCAAAAGAGGAAAATTTAGCCAAATTTGGCTACAGTTTGGAGTACAAAAAATTAAAAATTTTAGATTTTGGCAACTGCTAGAACCTGTTGCCTAAATATGGCAATTTTAGAAAAACAATTCTTCAAAATCTGGTGACTTTCGTACCTTTCTATTAGTGGCACTAGACCTTTTTGATCTCCATGTAGTGAAAATTCACAAAAGAAAGAACGATGTTACCCAGGTGTCTCAAGAATTGTGATATATATCTTTCTAACTTTGAATTCCAATTTCCAGTGTGATGTGTGTGCAAGTCAGACATATTGTTGTCCCTTACTTGTAATGGAAGCCATGAAAGAAAATGGTCATCAAGTTGGAAATTGCATTTTTACACAAAGACAAGTTAGAGTAAAACTTTTGGTGTTGTAAAAAATAAGAAAAAAGGTTTAGAATTCATGGGTGGGACCATGATTTCAAAAACTTGCAGAATAATCACATTGAGTTTTGACAAGTCAGAGACTCAGCAGAAGAAGATCAGGGCACAGTTTTAAGAGCTGTATTTATAGAGGGGCTCCTCGGGAGGTTCATTGTGGGTATTTCAAAACTTGTACAAAAAGCAACTCTAAGAAATATATTGGTCTTTAGATATGTACAATGCATGCAAAAGAGATTTAAAGTAAGAAGTGTTTCCACTTTCCAGTGAATGCATATGGACAAGGCTTGATGGATGTTATCTATATGTTGTAAAACCAAAACCAGTCACAAAATGTTTCTTCAAGCAATTCCCATCCATCTATGAAAGTTCTATTCTCCTCATGTGCACCTGCATTTGCCCTTAACTTTTAAAGAGTAAAACAGATTAGTCTTCACCCCACTCACACAAAGAAGACTTTTCTGATGCAAACTTTTAAAGAGTAGAACAGATCAGTCTTCACCCCACCCACACAAAGAAGACTTTTCCGATGCAAATGTGTCTGATGAAGTATGCTAAAAACAATTAGAAGCTTTTTAAGTATGATTTCTCTACAATGCAAGATTTCCAATTTGTTTATCTGGAGCTCTAATTCCATTGTGTGTCTATGTTTTCGCTGTAGCGAAGAACATCGCAAGTGTTTGATTAAGGTGCCAAAGAAGCCACAAGAGGATCACCATCTGAAATCACATTGCATATCAACAACGTGAATCATTCATCAACAAACCAAGCTATGGAAAACACTGCATCTGTTGGCGCTGCGGTTGCTATGAACGTCGCCTCCTGGAACAGGTTTTCTACCGTTGATCGCCAACGGAACTATGTGGACCACATATCCACTTCAGCCTGACAACAACAACGGGACTGCGACCGCGAGCAGCTCATAGAGGCCCGTGCCCAGCTGACATACCAGCAACGCCAGCAGCAGCGGGACCGCAACCGCGAACGGCACCAGCAGGCGCAGGGTCAGCAAGTTTTGCACACAGCAGCCTACGTCCCCCTTTCAGAATTTAATGAGGCCAGTGTTCCGATGCTTGACATAGGGGGTAGGACAGCTAAGTGCCAGCAGTGCCGAGCTATGGTTTGGCCTGATGAGGCTTCCTGGGGACACGCAAACCTTTGCTATGCTAAAGGTAGATCTTGCAGTTGTGAGGCCGTCTTCCCCAATCCTCCTCTTCAACCATTGCGGGACCTGCTCACTTCTAAGCGTGCCCTTGGTGCACGCCTCCCCCCTGCCACCGTATCTTTCCACAAGCACATCCGGAAATACAATTCCTCCTTGCAGATGGCCTCCTATGGCATTAACATCCAGTCACCCGCATATGGGGTTAGTATCATTGCCATAAGGGGCGTTGTGCATCATTTGCTAGGGCCGTTGGCACCTCCTCAAGGGAGCCCCCATTAGTTTGCCCAGTTGTATGTCATAGACAATGCGAATGCTTAGGCTGCTGCACGTTTTCCTACTCTCGGTCAGGGCAACGTAGACTTGGACCGTCGCACTTTACAGGAGCTACAATAGATGCTTTGGGGAGCAATGTCTATGTTTAGCACTTTGTGCAGGCCATGGATTTGCCCCCTCAAGATTTGGCTAACTATGATATTCTCATTTGTGTTGATGGCAGCGTTAACCACCGCCACTACAACACCCCCACATCCAGCGAAGTGGCCGGCCTGATGCCTGGTGAGTGAATGGGGTGGCTGCATGGCTGCTTTTTGGTCCCCCATTTTGTGTTATTTTTTATGGTGTTGGCTGTCCTAATTACTATGTTCCTCAACAGCACGTTCCTTCCATCATCCAAGCAACTGTCCCGGCTCTGCCTGATTTGTCTTTCGTTTTGTGCGTGCTCATAGGCGATGGTGACCCAAATGGTGACCCTGAAGGTAGCAATCCACGAGACATTAGGGTGCGGGCTAGGGGCAGGGGGTTATGGAGGATTAGTGATGCCCACTATGCTTATGACCCTTTGCATTTTGTCATGTTCCACCCACATGGAGAGCCCGGCTGGCACTCAAATATTACTGGCGCTACCCTTGCGGTTGTGGATGAGCTAAGCTCTGAGGACGAGCAATAGCATCTATCTGAAGATGAACAGCAGCCTGATGCGGAGCCGGCAATGGACCCCGAGCGTGGTGGAGGTAGGGGCAGGGGTAGGGGCAAGCGTCGTGGTAAGGGTAGGGGCCGAGACAGAGACGCTGCCGCACGGCGCATCGCTCGCAAGGTTATTGCCAGGGAATACGTGGCTTACTTCATGCATGATCGCAACCCTCCCACCAACAACACGTTCACTTATGGCAAAAGGCTATATCAAGAGTGGGTGGTTAACCAGTACTCCAAGGTTGAGGGGCAGCAACTACGGTGGGTGCGCCTCTACCAGACCACTCTGCGTGCTGACCAATATAAAGGAATAGTAGATGCCATGCAGCAAGACGGGGCTAACAGCACCAACTTTGGGCGCATGGTGGTCCTTCCAGCCACTTTTGCTGGTAGCCCCCGCCACATGAACCAGCTCTACCAGGATTCCATGGCCTTGGTAAGAAAGTTTGGGAAACCTGACCTATTCATAACCATGACGTGCAACCCAAATTGGCTAGAGATTCTACATGAGCTGAGGCCTGGGGAGGAAACCAACGATCGCCCTGACTTGACATCCAGGGTGTTCAACATGAAGCTCAATGCCCTCCTCAATGACCTTTTGCAGAATGGTGTTTTAGGCACTGCGGTGACGGACATCCATGTGGTAGAATGGCAGAAGCGGGGCTTGTCGCACGCTCACATTTTGATCATTCTACGCAGCCAAGACCAGTCACGTGATAGTAGCGAGTATGACCGGATCGTGTGTGCCGAGCTTCTAGACAAATCCACCCGCCCCGAGCTTTACAACATTGTGACATCTCGCATGCTACATGGGCCCTGTGGGATCTTACATCCCTCATGTGCTTGCATGGTGAATGGGGCTTGCAACAAGGGTTATCCCAAGACTTTCCAGCCCCAAACTGAGGACTCCACTGGCAACTACCCAACCTACCGGCGATGGGACGACGGTAGGACCTTCACCCACCCCACGTAAGTGTAGCTATTGCAAATTTGGCAAGTGAGTTGGTGTCCTGTGCACTTGACCATAAGTGTCTATGTCTGAATTTATCCTGGAAACTCATTTCTTCTAGATTCTTAGGCGTCCCAAACTTCACCTCAAGCATGATGATGTGAAAGAAGGGCGAAGCCAAACCTGCAAGAAATGGATGCCAACGTGATTGACAAATTCTTATTACTGCCCCCTCCCCATTGCAGCTCGGGCTTTGTCTTTGACAACCGTTGGGTTGTCCCGTACAACCCCTACCTGAGCATGTGGTACAAGTGCCACATCAATGTTGAAGTCTACAGCTCCATCACGGTTGTGAAATACCTTTACAAGTATGTTTACAAGGGTCACGACCGTGCTTTGGTAGTGGTGCAACCGGAAGCTGGGGCTCTGTCGGCTTCAGCGTCTTAGGCAGCTACAAGTGGGGCCGATGGGAACAATGTGCCTGCCGCCCGAAATGAAGTCCAAAATTACTTCGATGGGCGGTATGTCAGTGCTAGCGAAGCTTGCCATCGGCTTTTTGCCTTTGATTTGCACAACATGCACCCCAATGTTTACCGTTTGGCTGTTCATCTGCCTAATGAGCAAACCACTTACTTTCCTGAGGGGACCACGATTGGGGAGGCCATGATGCGCAACAACTCCACCACTTTGACTACGTGGTGTGACTTTAACCAAAAGGCCAAATCTGAATATGCGACTACTTTGGTTCGTAACAACAACGACCCTACACTGCCATTGCCTGTTGCATTGACCACACTATATGTAGATTATCTTGAAATCGTTGTGTGGAGCAAATCCAAAAAGGCGTGGCACCTTCGAAAAAGGGCAATGGGGCGGCGGGGTGCAGGCCGAAACAATCATGTCACATTGGGAACTGTGGGGCGCATGTATTTTGTGCAACCCTCAGAGGGCGAGCGTTATTATCTACGAGTTTTGCTTACCCAAGTTGCAGGGGCCACATGCTTTGAGGACCTCAAAACTACCCACCGGCCCCACACACCTACCACAGTTATGCACCCCACTTTTAAAGCTACCTACCTTGCACGTGGCTTGTTGCAAGATGATGCTGAATGGGACCAGTGCTTTTCAGAAGCTGTTGGCGTGCAACTCCCTAGAAGCTTGCGGTAGTTTTTTGCCAGCCTGTTGATTTTCAACAACGTCACCAATCGTGGGCGGTTATGGGACAGGCATAAGGGAGCCCTTGCGGAGGATTTCCTACACCAAGCACGCTAGGTGAATGGCCAAAAGACCTCCACAAAGGAAGTGTATATTGCAAGCCTCCCTTTCGTTGGGTTGTGATGGTATAAATTGTGCTCTGTTGTCTTCTTTGAACTGTTGCCTGGAAACTTTTCTATCGAATGGCCGATTGTTGGATTCAATGTACCAGAAAGTTGATCCTTCAACATCATTCCACACATTTCATTTAATGCGTATGCTGAACCTAAGGCCAAACTCCTCAAGGTGGTGTTCAACAAGCTGTTGGATCCTATTGCAGACTAGATTTGCTTAGCAGCTATAAGCATGAATAACTGTGCATTTCTGGATTATAACCCCCCCCCACCCCCGATTACGTCGTGCAGGTAACGCCTAACCGGCAACTGGACTAGGCCATCCTTGATCGAGGCTTGCGGGAAGTGGAGCAGTTGTTGCAGGTCCAAGGGGGGAAAACCCTAAAGGATTTTGAGCTGCCTATCCCTGCACAGTTGGCTGCCCCGGGGGACGCTGCTGTATTCGAAGAGTGGGCTAGGTAAAATGTGACGTGGTAAGTTCAGCAGCTTGCTCGGGATGTGCCTTTGCTAAATCAACACCAGCGCTCCATTTACGACAATGTCATTGATGCAGTCCATGACCCCAAGCTGGTGGACAAAACTTTTTTTGTTGATGGGCTGGGAAGGGCTGGCAAAACTTTCCTCTACGGGTGCCTACTCAACAAGGTGCGCTCTATTGGTGACATAACATTATCGATGGTCCAACAACAGTAAGCTTGGGCAAACTACTTGCAGCGCATTGGGGAGGGCACAGAGCAAGTCTTTCCTGAGGTTGGGGAGGAGGCTGTTTTGATCCCAGAAGACATGTGCTGCCAGGGTGACACCATTGATAGCCTGGTCGATGAAGTTTACGGCGACCTTGGCCACTTCACAGATTCGTAGTCACGCAATGAACACATCATTTAGAGGGCCATTTTAACTCCACTTAACGAGGACGTTGACAACATCAACACCGCCATCATGAATCGGTTTGACCTCACCACACCTAACGGCCCACCAGCACAACGCCGCACGTACCAGAGCGTTGATTCTGTTGTGCAAGGCGAACAGAAAGGGGTTTACCGCACCGAGTTCCTAAACTCCCTCAGCATGTCAAGGGTGCCACCCCACACTTTGACCTTACAGGAAGGTTGCCCTGTGATTTTGCTGCGGAATATGCCGAGCGGCCTTGCAAATGGCACTCGGCTTATTGTGGTGAAGCTGATGCAACACATAATTGATGTTGAGATTACCACAGGACCGGACAAGGGCAGGCGCGTTTTCATTCCTCACCTCAACATCACTCCCTTTGACACGAAAAGGATGCCTTTTACTCTTTGTCGGCGACAGTTCCCATTGCGGCCTGCATTTGCCATGACTATCAACAAGGCCCAGGGGCAGACACTGCAGACAGTGGGGGTGTACCTGCCCAAGCCTGTTTTTTGCCACGGGCAACTTTATGTGGCTTTCTTTCGGTGCGACTCATGGCGTGGCGTCCGGGTGCTGGTACGAGGTGGTAGCATGGCAGCTCTAAATGGGGCCCCTGCTGGTGTTTACACCAGTAATGTGGTCTACCGCGAGGTGTTGCAGTGATTCTTCTTGTGGGTATGGGGTTCTTCGGGGTCTCCTTTGGACTCCCTGTTTTTTTCCAGGGCTTGGGCTTTAGTTTCGTCCAAAGGGATGGGTTGGATTAGACTAAAATGGGGCTTTTATATATATCAGACATTCCGTCCATGTATGTTTTCATGGGGGACTTTTCAAAAACAATAAATTAAAATTTAAAAAAAAAAAAAAAAAAAAAAAACTGCTTTGCGCCTTTGTGTGTCTCTCTCTTAGTTTAAAGAAACTGGGGGACTTCACAATGTCCGAAGGTCACAGGTACCCACTAATTTTTGTATAGATTGAACAATATATTGTTCTCATCAAATTCCCAAAGGGTTCCTGTCATGGTTGCCAAGTTCCCAATCTCTTCCTTCATGTGTTTCCAATAGCTGCCCACTTGCCATGTCCTTTGTACTAAGTTCTATTCTTGTAAACTACATAAGCAGCACCCAAAAGCAGGAGATTTACAACATATCTAAGGGTATTTTGGAACCATGCAAACCTTGATTAATGTTTTTGGCAATGGGTTGATGAAAGCTACCCATCACAAAAGGAAATAAATTGAACTTTGGGGGTTCCCACAACTAATTAATATCAGTTACAATATATGTACTCTAGATAATGTAGAGGGGAAAAATATTGCCTGAAA
>Ga0209208_10002303_pt1 | contig 27350 bp, 18 predicted proteins | sample S1TSphfallax_3_FD_187694 | JGI IMG/M metagenome (GOLD analysis project Ga0209208, IMG submission 187694) | Host-associated microbial communities from peat moss isolated from Minnesota, USA - S1T2_Fd - Sphagnum fallax MG (SPAdes) (version 2) | ecosystem: Host-associated > Plants > Peat moss >...
TGGTTAGTATTATACAACCATTAACTAATTTACTGTTAAATAATTTAGTTTTGTATTCGTAATAGAAACCCAATGGCTGGGATAATAAACAGTTTTCAACAAGACCAGAGTTTGATTCTCGACAATTTCAGCAAATATAAATTAAAAATTTCAAAATTTCAAGGTTTTGCAGATTATTGAAAAACTTAACTGATTCTTGACACTAGAAACTATTTGAAAGGAACCATAATTCCTGGAGGAATATTGGATTTCAGACTTAGTGTAAAGCTGTGAGTTATGCCGTTTCAAAATTGGTTCAATACTACAATGTGGGCCCAATGGGAACAGGCCAGTCCCCAGCTACAGAATCCTATACATTACTTTGGATATGGAGATGACAAACCTCAAATGAAAGAAGCAAGTTTGTTCCTAGGTTGAGTTGCTTTTATTGCTTATATTATGGTGAAATGGGTGTGCAGTAGATTCTTCAAAGAATGCATGGATTATTAAAAGATCCAAAACACAAGGATTTCCACCCACCTCGGTGTACAAACTTTGTCATCCATAAGCAAATACTCGCGTAGTGCAGAAAGCCTCATTGCACTCTTATGATTTTGGAGTGGATTGTAGAAAATCAAAACAAATCAAAGCTATCCACCTTTGTGTCATCTAACAATGTCACCAATGATACAAGTAATAATCATGTAGTTCAAAGAAAACCTCATCCCACTCTTATGATTTCAGAATATAAGGTTTGGAGGATTCACTGTGATACAAAATCAGAGGTTTTATCAGACAATGTTTGGGCTCCCACACATTTTACCTATGACAGTTCTTTACCTTAAAATCTTTTCTCAAATCATTTATTATTGCTATCATCTATTGTTAGGCTGGAGATCTTCGATACAAAGCTTGCAAACTTCAATCATAAGTCTGCCAAAAATCAGCAGATGATAAAACATACATCATAGCATCCAAAAAACCCACTTCTGTTTTCATTCCAACAGTCAGTGAAATAATTTTCCAAACTCCTTGGCTTAGAATTTTTTTTATTTCTGCTACGACCTGGCACCCACTTCATCAAGAAAAAAACTCTAACCCCTCTGGATCATGTCACGGTTGGTACAACACTAATTGTTGCTGCTCTTAGGCTCAATGTTTAGAGTTTTACATGACAAATCATACAATAGCTTTGTCACTCTAAACTCACAAGCTTTGAAGACCCCTTCAAAACTCATACAAATTTCTCACAAAACGTCTGAGTAGAGACGAAAATGTGGAAAAAAAAGGATAGTAAGACTTGCCAAGAAATGAGAGAAAAAGGACACAAAGCTTTGCCAAGAAATGAGAGACAAAAGGACAGACAGTAAGCTTTCCCAAGAAACGAGATTGCATGGGTATGATTCTACAGAAGAAGAAAAAAGGCATTAAGGCCTACCAATGCTCCAGCTGTGAGTAGCAGCATCGCCTTCGGCGTTGGCCTTGACTGCCTCGATGAAGCCGCCCCACCAGTAGGCGTAGAAGACTCCGGCGCAGAGGAAGTGGTAGAACTACCAGATGCGGGAGAAGATGGTCCACCAGAGACTGGTGTGAGAGCAGAAGGGGCTACAGATGGAGATATGAAGGCTCCGAGAGGGGATCCTACTGGCGAGTAAACAGGAGATCCTACGGGGGACCCGAGAAGAGCAGGGCATTTGTTCAAATCCGCTTTCACTTGACAGATCGCCGGAAGATCCAAAGCCTTGGTAGCGTTGATACCGAACTGACTGCTATCATTCACTTGCGCCAGCAGCTGACAGAGACATACCGGTTGGGAGCTTTCCACGCCACTCAAAGCCGTACAACAATCCGCAGGAGGAGGCTGAGTTCCGTTGGCCGACACATATGTGAGGCACGGAGACAAATTGTTGAAAGCTGTTGTGCAGTCTACCTCTGCACCTGTGGGCGCTTGTGACACGGGAGGCGTGGACGGAGGAGCAACCACTACAGGCGGGGGAGTTGGCAAAATGGCCGGAGCAGGGGCAGGTGTGCCAAGCAGAGCTGCGCATTTGCTGACGTCCGCAGGTACTTTGCAAAGCGTGGAGATATCCAACGCCCTTGTCACATTGCCTAGTCCACTATTCGGATTTTGGAGTTGTTGCAGCAGCTCGCAGAGGCAGACAGGGGCGCCGCTTTGCACTTGTTTGAAAGCTGTGCAGCAACTAGGAGCTGGTGCCGGATCGGTTCCCTGCACGTAGTTGATGCAAGGCATGAGATTGTTGAACTGCACGCTGCAGTCGGGTGCCGGTCCTGCTGCCGCCGTAGCCATCGCCGCCGTAGACCCGATCATAATGCACCACAACATTACTGCCAATTTCACTGCCTCAATCGCAGCTCCGCCTCGCGCCATTTCTCTTGCTCTCGATGAGAATAGTACTCTTACGAAAACGAAACTGAAAACAGCTGATGGAGAAGAAGAAAAAACCTTCTCCTACCAAAACTCCAAAACACAACTACGAAGTGTTGTAAGCTTCTGGAGCAGCAGGAAGGAAAAAAAGAAAGAAATGCAAAGCTGGAGCGCAAGACTGGAGCCAGGAGAAAACCGACTTGAAAGATCCAGCTATGATCCAGCAGAGACTCTCCTCGATGAAATCAACGAGCTAGCAGCAGACCTCTTCAGCAGCAGCAATTAAAAATGGAGCACCTGAAAGTAGTTAAGTCGAATACAACTCCGTTTTGTGTGCACAAAGAAAACATAACAAACAGCAGAGACAGTAGGTAGGCTAGTGGTAACAAACCTCTTCCACCACCAGCGGCACTGAAACTGGATCACCTGAAATTTTACGTAATGCAGCTTCGTTTTGTGTGCAACCCCAAAAGCTTGTTGCCAAGGAAGATAGAAACTACAAATTTTACTTACCCAAGATTGAGAAAAAAATGTGGAAAATTTAGCCAAATATGGCTATAATACCACTATGAAAATACAAAAAAATTTATATCAACTTTCTATATTTATTTATTGCTAATATTGCTAAACCCTAAACCGCCCATCTATAGGAATCTACGATTTTTATTCTTTTTTTTTTCCTCCCCCCCTCCCTTTTGGCGATGGAAACGTTTCAAAATCACTTCATTTTCAATTTTTTTAATTTTTTTCTTTCTGGCGGAATTTCTCCAGTATAAACAGCTGTATAAAACATGCGGCTGAGCTGCAGAAAATTATTGTAAAGAAAAATTTCTCAACGGCTTCACGATGAAAGCCACAATGTGTATGTTTGGCTACAAAAATGAGAACCACATATATGAATCTGGCGATTTTTCATTTAAAAACATTTCCTCACTTCTGGCAACCGAAACCCTCCAAAATCACTTTTTTTGATTTTTAAAATTTTTAATTTCGCATTTTGGCGATATATCGCCAGTGAAAAAAAAGAGTGGGCGGTGTTTCTTTCGACTACAACGAAAGAGCAGTAAGTCTTAGGACGCCATTGTGCATCGAGTCTGGACGCTACTATGAACTAGAGCTTCCAGATCATGTTCATCGTTTAGAGACGCAACAAAAATAAGTGTGTAGTCGTGGACTTGCTGGACTTGCTGTGCCTGTTGGATCAAGAGCAGCGTAATAAAGAGGCTGCTCTGCTATTGAGAGTAGCGCACTAAATGCACGCAGACGGTGAAGACTCTCAATTTTGTGATGTGGCTGAAGTGGCGATCATCCATAAGAGAATGTAGTCAGATTTGGCGTTGGCGTTAAAGAAATATGAAAGTCAAAAAGATTCTAGCATCATTTTATATTTTTTGGCTACCTATTGCAAGTTCGCATCGACTCTGGCGAATTTTTTTGGAAATTTGGCGAATTAAAACACTAAAACTTCGCCAATTTGAAAAATTGTCGCCCCAAAAAAAGAATCCGCACTGAAGAGCGGACGACAACAGGCAGGCACAGAGAGAGAGAGAGAGAGCGTGTGTGTGTGAAGAAAGAAAACAGAGACAAACAAAAGAGGAGGAAAAAAAAAGGTTTAACGGAAGAGCCATTAAAACACTGCGCGTTGTTTTCTCTCTTTCTTTCCCGCGCGCTGTTAGCAGGGTCGTCGCCATACAGACAGCCGCGTCCTATCTGACGCCATTTATTAAGTCGATGACTAAGGCGACGCGTTGCATTAAAGGAAAGTAAGTCATAAATCACTAAAAACAAATGGCCATAAAAATCAGCAAAAAGGATTCATAAACAACACCTCTCCCCCACCTTCCTCCCACCCCCCTCCCACCCCCAGCCGCAAAAAGTTCATCAACAAAAGAAGAGCTAAGCTCATCAAGAAAGTGGAGACGAAGCTCATCAAGAAGAGCGGGCGAAAGCTGGTGCCGCCAGGGGGGGTGAAGTCCCGTTGTGATTGGGAAACAGTGGCGAGGTAGGTAAGGACTAGTGTTTTCTTGTACAAATTCCTCAACAGCCTTTTTTTTTTAAACTGGCGAAATTTCCCCCAAAAAAATTAAAAATTCGAAAATGAAATGATTTTGAAGGTTTCACAATCGCCAGAAATGAGGGAAAGTTTTTTTCTTTTGGTAAAAGTCGCCAAATTTTCCATTGAGGGAGGATTAAAATTTTGTATTACATATATGGTTGGTTTATAGCCAGAACTGACTAAATCTTCTTGAGGATAATTTCCACTTTTACTACATCTTCTTCCTCCGGACTACTTATTGCCACTTTGGCTAAAAACAAAATTTCTTAAGAAAATGCAATTGTTCCTGAAGTAGGTTCATTTGGCGAGGATCCCCAGCATTAGTTAACATTAAATGGCGAATGTCCTATAGGTGGGCTGTAACATTTTGACAGGTGACGACCTAGGAAGTGCCTAGGTCTAGATGTGACTATTTTAATTATTTTTATTTCGAAAAATGATCACAGAAGTTACAGAAAAATCACCAAAAAATTTCTCATTTTCTGGAAATTTTATTCCCTGAGTCGCCACAAATCGCCAAAAAGAAAAAAAAAAACACTGCTAATAAAGACACAGCGATCCATTTGTTGACAGAGGGCGGGGCCGCAGCAGTAGGCTAGAAGGCCAGTGTGCAGCTGCCAACTTCCACGGGGAAAGAGGAAATTGCCTGCCCCATGGGGAAATTGCAAGTGCGCCTGTAACGAACTGCCCTTTATGTTACTCGTACACGCGCATTCTCCGTCTCCGTCTCTTGAATGCGCCATTTCTCTTACCACCTACTTTATTACTACCATGTCTGTTGTTTCATTAATTGTCATGTCTTTGTACAGTTTTTTCTTTTATTTTCTGCATTAAACTGGTGTACCTATTCGTTGGCCAGCGCGAATCGGCGCCTACACTGGTAAGTCTGCAACCTTCAAAGTTCATCACCTCCTCGCTTGTTTGAGTGACGAGGTATCTATGAGTTTACTGGCCAGGGTTTATCACTAAGCATCACCTAAAGCAAGAAGTGAAGGATTTTCAGTCATAGTGTGCCAACTGGAGCTCTACAAAAGCTCATTGAACTCTCTAGAGAGAGAGAGAGAGAGAAGATCAACCCAAAAAAATAACCAAGCTGCTAACTGCGTAATGTCTCTGCCCTAACATTCAAGAATATTATTACAAGTGTTATGTTAAGTGAGATATGTAAATCATTATCCTCCCATCATTATTTTTGCATTCTTATTATTGTCAATAGTTTTGAGAGAAAAATTAATTTATTACCTATGTGAGGTATTGTGGACCTACTCTAGGAGTTTGAATGCAAAATACATTGGGTTATGGTCAATCCAGTAAGCTTCAACAACTCCTAATATACATTGTTGAGTGCATGCATTTGTCCATACGTGAGCAATATGAGATTTATAAATTGTTGTAATTTTAAAAAATTAAAGTTCAATTGAATATTGGTCCATAAAATTTTGGAATTCATTTGGTTGTGTTGAGTTTTGTTAATTGGCATGTTAATATTGGAATCGTCAATTATTATCGTGGGACAAGAGATTGGCATTAGATCAAAAAACTTTTGAAGGTGAATTTTGAACATCAACAAGGATAATGTTGAAAGTTTGTATATTTTTATTATATGACTAACATTTCTTGTGTTTGCATTGAATGTTGTTACAATATACTCAACTCTTAAAGATGTAAAAGTTTCATGTGATGATAAGGTTATGAAGTTATCATATATAATCATTGTATAATTTTCACCATTTACATTAATCGTTGAATGTGTTCTTGTATCAATGTTCAAAGATGTATTATTAGACGTTAATGTGTTGAAGTTTGTTGCATTGAGGCATAATATATGAGTTGTTTGAAATTATAATCCAAAAATACATCATTTTTTCGTAAATGCGATGATTTAATATTGAAAGATAAATTAATACAATTGAATTACGAAATATATGTGGTTTGGGAACAAGTACATCCCATCATGCAGTGCTTTGCAATTGGCACATTTCCATGGCAACAATTGGATCAATTTGAAAAATTATCATCTACAAAGGTTGTAAAAGGTAATTTTTTTCTTTTTTCTTAACACCAAAAAATGTTGTATTTGTCAAACCATGTTTATAAACATTAATAGGATCAAATGCTAATAATCAAATGTTAATCCTTGTGTTTAATGTATAGTATGTGTTATCGCCAATTGAATGGGAAATTGTGTTATTGTATTAATGTGAAAAGAGTTTGAACCAATTTGAATATCTTTGGTTATGGATTCTATTGGTGTTCATGTAGAATGTAATTCATATTCATACAAATGTGCATTTTTTATTTTTGTGAATTGACCACATTTGGGATTATTAAATAGTATCCATATGATTTCCTGTGAATTCAATTATCTAATTGATCCTTGGAATATTCCATTTTCATCATTTACAAGACCATCATGTGGTTGCATAATTTATAGCACAAAGTTCAACCAACATATATATTTATATTTGAACCTCTGAATGTAATCCTATTGTGAAGTTTGCATCATTTTGTAAATGAAATGATTGAAGACATGTTTCATGATGTCTATCTTGTGCATGTAATATGAATACATCCCCTTCACTTCGAAGGAAAATCAATTCATTACGTTTTTGCTTTGTTTCATTCGTGTAAAATAAATATGGAAATTTTGGATCAATTGGTGGTGTATGAAAACATTGATTATTTATGGTATCCACATCTAATTACAATTGTGTAATAGTTCAAAATTGATTTAAAATGTCAATGAATTGTTCATCACTTTGGTGCATGATTTGCTTTAATTCATAACATTTAATTTTTTCCATCCAAAAATGTGGAATTAAACTATCAATGTTGTTTACATTACTTTTGAAAATTCCTACATCATGAACTAACTAAATTGATAAAAATTTCTAGTGATAATTACATCAAGATTTCCAAAAAAATTAGTGTGAATATATTTGATTGATCTTAATCAAAGATCAATAAATTTCAATATTCTTTTCCCTATTAACAAAACAAGGAATTATGTCCATTCCAACCCACACATTTACGACTTATGTCCAAATCAACCATTTTTTCAATTATTGATGCAACTATCTTCTATGGCACCATGGTAAAACGACTTGTAATCATAAGAACAACTAAAAAGTGGTTTGTAGTTGCATATGCAATTGTGTTATGCAACTAATGTTAGTTTGAATAAAAGTAAACATGAAAAGTGGACTTATATCATTTTTTTTTAATGACATCACAAAATATTTGAAAATGTAGTTGTTTTTGCAACTTGGGATGTGATTCATAGGCCATTAAACACCACATGGCATCTTATTCAACTTTGATTATGATTATAAATCTTACTTACAAAGGTGCATGTAATTAAATGTAACAAAGATGAATTGGCCAATGAAATTGTTGGATCTATTTTGTTTCTTTAGTTTTCTTGAATGACCTAACCATTAAATGCGTAATAAGGTCTATGCCACCAACATTGAAACTCCATCCTTGGGGTTCAAAGATCAATTCTTACAAATGACAAGGGTTGTCATCAATGGTGGTAAAATGACCAAATATTCCCTACCTACATAGCCATGAAGTAAATAAACATGACAAAAATATGATTTAAAAATATGTAAACATTAAAAAAAAAAGGCCCAAGAATATTATTTGGCCATTTTTTGTTCCTTTGTTGTCTTTTGAGGTGGTTTGCAGTAGGTCCACCTAATCATACTTTCACCCATCTTAATTGTCAAGTTGCATAATCTTTTTAAAATATGTGTTAGATAGGTCATACCATTCAAATTTTCAAAAGTTAATGTGCTAGTTATAGATTAATGCCACTCGTTTCACATTTTTTTATTGGGAATTTAAATCTTTAGTAATTTTGAAGAGTTGTAAAAGTTAAGGTGTATTATGTTATATTGACAAGAAATATTTGACATAAATTAATATTCAGAATTAAAAGAAGAGAAATATCTTGTTACTTCAAGGTTAGTCTTGCGCAAGGAATCTTGTTGTGTTCCCAAATGACCTTGCCCCATTGCATCGACTCTCAAGGATAAGGACACAATTAACAAAGACACAATGCATATGTCTATGCCACCAACATTGAAAGCCATGTCATATTGAACCATCTATGCATATGGTAACCTCATTTGTGTTGCAAATGCCAAAGAACATCTAACAATAAATGATTATGGTGTAGTGGCAACTTTTGAACAAGAATGTGTATTGGGCTCAAATGATCAAAGACCAATTCTTGCAAAATTGGAATATGTAGGTTGGGTTGAGGAAATATTGGAACTAAATTATGGGGTGTTCAACATAGTTGTCTTGTTGTGCAATAGGGTGAAAACAAACTACACTAGGAATAATGCAACTATGAAATGAGATGAGTATGATTTCATATTTGTAAATTTTTCATCCCTTATTCTTGTTTTAGACTAATAATTTGTTTCCCCTTTCATGTACAACAAGTTCTTTTTTCTAGTGACATGACAGAGAAAGGGGGAAGGTAGTATTACAAGAAAATCCCTATGGGAGATGGATAACTAAAACTATTCAAGTTGACCTTACAAAATTTGATATGTTAAGACTTGACAATATTGATGACTACACATGTTTATAAGCTCTTGTTTCCATTCAAGAGTCCATTCAACATACCACAATTGTAAGTGGTTCTATTGTTGCAATATTAGATTTTGTTGCAAATGAAGGGGAAGATGATGGAATAAATACTATAATCGAATATGCAACAAGTTGTGACAATGATGGCTAATTTACACCTAAACCAAAGGATGGTTGATCATTGCTAGACCATTTTTGTTATATAGTTTAATTTCAAGCTAGACATTGATATGTTCGATTTTTGAAACTTGGACAATATTGCACTTTTGAAACTTGGACACTGGTGCATAAATAAAGAAAGTTAAAAAAACCATCCTTGCCCTCTTGTCATCATGTGGTGTTAATTTAGTTGAGTTACATACCTTATTTTTTATTTAGAACAACTACTTTGACAAAAAACTATTTCCCCAAATTTCACACATGTAGATTACTCCAGTCTTTTTAAATATTTGTTGCAACATAAATTCAATCTTTTTGTTCAATGTTCCATTTCCTCGTGTCATTTTATTATTTTAAATGAAATAAATTAAATTGTAATTAAAATTTCAATTTTAATCTTCCAATTTTTCACATGTCATTTTATCATTTTTCCATTGATGTTTTAAAAATAATTACTACATATTCTCAAAAACATAAGTTGAAAACCTAATAATTCGATGGTCTTTTCATTTCTTTCATATATTTTTAGTTTTTAAAATTAAATAATTTCTTTTCAATTATGATCTTGGCACATCATTAAAAAGTTGCAATATAATCACATTTAGTTAGCCTTAAATGATTGATTTCAATCATTTTACTCATTATAGCCAAGTCCATGTAGGTATCACATTTGTCACTTGTTTACCCTATTGTCTAATGTGATTGAGTTGTTGGTTTGTTTTAGTCACAATAGACAAACCTACTTTTCATGTTAGTCAAATTAGACATTATTAGGGTGAAAGCATGAATAGGGGGACTGTTTTGATTGTCACACTTGTAATAATTATAGATTACATACAAATGTAAAATTTAAAGTCACATTCAAAATTAATGTTGTCAAATTTTTAATTATTCATGTTGTCATAAACTTTGATTCAAATCATCAAAAAAAAATTTGATGAATTTTAAGAAGATTATGGACTCATAATGGACTTTTGAAATGATAACACTACATATGTCACACAAAGAAAATAAAAAATGTGAATTCAAAAAATATGTCAAAGTAGTGTTCAAATAAATTTTTTTTAAAAATTGTCAAAATAAGAATTTATTAATGAAGTGCATTGAAACTTTCTTAATATATTATTTTCTATTTTTTGAAAATTTTAAATGATGTGATTATTATAAGTTTTATCCTTGAAAGTCTATTTCACATTAAAAATTTTAATCTTTTGCATGGATTTTCTTATCAATTACATGTTTCAGGATATTCATAGGTTGGTTTATTAATATTTATGATTAAAAACATAGGGGATACTTATAGGATTTATGGTTTGATAATTGTTAAAATTACAAAAAAATTACTAATGTTAATTTTTGGACTTTCAAATGCCACTTTTGAAACACCTAACCATGCTTTTGCCCATTAGTCAAACCAAACAAATAGCATTGCAGCTTAGATTATGTAGTCATTTTAATCACAATGCTAGTAGCAAAAAAACCCATGTTTTATAGTAATGAATTAATTTAAAGAAATTCAATGCATTTTGCAAGGAGAATGGCATTGTGAAGTAGATAACCATTCCATACACATTATAATAGAATGGTGTAGCTAAAAGGAAGAATGGAACACTTGTTGTAAGTGTGCAATGTATGTTGCAACAAATGAAACTAAATCATACATTTTGGGAAAAAGTAGAGGCAATTGTAGCATAAATATAAAATTGAATCCCTATTAAGGCAATTTCCAAATGCCACTAAAAGAGGTTTGATGTGCATACAAGTCTTCCATAAGTCATTTTGTGTTTTGGTTGTGTTGCATGTGCTCATGTGCCAAAGGAAGCAAAGACAAAGTTGGATTCCAAAAATTGTCAAGAACATATTGGCTATTGTGAAAAGATTAAGGGGTACAAATTGTATAACCTTACAAGCCATTATGTTATCATCAGTTGTGATTGGTGAAAATCCTTTAAGGTGTATCACTAAGGATGAAAAAGGTTTAGTCTTAATAATGTTTATTTCCTTTATATTTTGACCTTGGATCAAAACTAATGAATCATAAAGTGTCAAATATTTCACAGGTACCATATTTTAAATCATTACAATTTTAGATTCATCATAATCATTCATAAATGTGTCTTTACATGGTAGAAAGGATTAAGTAAAAATATAGAAAAGGGTAATGTTATGTTACAATTTTGGTACATTTAAAAAAATTGCACCTTAATGTTATTTTTGATGAATTAAATTTTTTTAACAAGGAAACAATGGTTTCAAGGTTGGATTTTGGATTAAAGTGAATGGTTTTAAATCAAGAACCAAAGATGGAAGATGAAAAAATTCCACAATATGTGTAAGAAAATCCAATAATGGTTGATAAAGATGTGAATCCTTCATGTTTTTTTTCTTGTTGATGTTGATGAACCCCATTATTTGCTAGAGGCATTGAATGGTGATTCAAAACATTGGAAAAAGGCCATGGCTTTTAAGTTTCAATCTTTACAAAACAATAACACTTCGTATTTATTCCTCTTCCATTTGGTTGCAAACCAATGAGTTGTAAATGGATTTTCAAGATCAAATATAATGCCAATGGTTTTATGGCAAGGCATAAGGTTCATTTGATGGCCAAAATATTTACACAAGTTGAAGGTATTGATTTCAAAGAAACCTTTTCCCCTTTTGCACAAATGAAATTGATTTGAGATGTGTGTATAGTAGTAGCCATTGAAGATTTTGAGGTGCATCGAATTGATGTTAAAATTATTTTTCTTAGAGATCTTTTAGAGGAGATATATATGCAACAACTAGAGGGCTTTGTGGTTAAGGGTAAAGAGAAAATAATATGGAAGATTTTTAAATCCTTTTATGGTTTGAAGTAATTTCCTTGTGAATGGAACCACAAGATTAATGCATATTTCTTATCTTAGGAATTTGAAAAGAACTATGTTGACCATAATGTTTATTTTAAGATACTTCAAGAATATTCGTATGTGATCATAATTTTGTATGTTGATGAATTAATTTTGAGTTTTAATGATTTGACTTTGTTGAAAGATAAAAAAGATATTTTTTGAAAATATTCACAATGGTGGATTTAAATGGGATTTATTATTGCTTGGAGATACAAAAAAATCAAGTTTGGCAAGACCAAACAATTTATTTAAACAAAAGCAAATACATTGGAAGTGTAATGAGGCAATTTGGTATGGAGTTAAAAGTATGTATGAACCCCCTTTATGACCAATTGCAAACTTTCAAAAGATGTAGGTCTTCAAAGTTCAAAAAATTTGGAAGTAATGTGGGCTATTTTGTTTCAAAATGATATTGGAAGTTTCATGTACATGCAATGGTATGCATAAGACCTAATATTGCACATGCATTGGAAGTTGTGAGCCAGTTTATGGTGAATCATGGGCAAACACATTGGATTGCAATGAAAATGGATTTATGTTATCTAAAAGGCACAATGGATTTTGGTCTATGTTTTAGAAAAAACATTAAAGATGTTGTTATGGGCAAGGTGCATTCTAATGAGGATGTTAATCATAGTTAAAGTTAAACATGTTTTGAAAGGAACATAAGCCATAACCAGGGCCATGTGCGTTTTGATGAAAACATAAGCCATAGTTAGGGTTTCAATGGTCCAACATGTGGGGCCATGTTCATTTTGATGAAAATGTAAGCCATAGCTAGGGTTAGGTACATTTTGATGGGAATGTAAGCCATAACTAGGGTCAAACACATTTCAAAAAAATGGTAAGCCATAATCAAGGTTCTAACAAAAACATGAAAGGCTAGGTGCATTTCGAAAGGGAAATTTTACCATAGCTAAGGAATTGATGAAACAATATGGGCTAGGTGAATTCCAAAGGAATGTTTACCAAAGTCAATGTCCCAATATTGGGGATTATGATATTGTTTTTGGAAGCACACAAATGTGTGTTTATTGTGATGCATATTGGGTTGGCGGTATGGATGACTATAAATTCATATTAGGTTTTTCTTTTTTTTATTGGGAAATGGTGAACTGTTAATTGGAATAACAAGAAGCAGACTTCTATTGTTATGTCATCAACAAAAGTTGAATATATGATAGTTTCACAAGTAACAAGGTAAGCAATGCGACTTTCATCACTTTTTGGGAGCATTGGTCTTCCATAGATGAAACCCATTGTCATATATAATGACAATCAAAGTTGTATATCTTTATAAAAGAACCTAGTTTTTTATGCTTACATGAAACATATCAAGATTCATCATCATTTGGTGCAAGAGAAGACTAAAAAAAGTTTTGTTAAGTTGGTGTATTGCAACATGGAAAATATGGTTATAGATATTTTGACTAAGGGACTTTCTATTGACAAGCATGTATATTTTTGACACTTCATGGGTGTGGTTAAGTGCATAACTTCATAGTTTGTTGAGTGGGGTGTTGGATATCTATTTCCTACCAAGTTACATAAATTATTTTTACCAAGTTATATTTATTTGAGATATTTGCGTTACATGCACACATTTTTGAGATATGTTAGATAAGTTTACTTAAATATCTTTAGTTAACTTTTGTATGAAATATCTCAATGCACGTGATGATTCATTCCAGTTAAAAGGAAGTGACATCTGCATGACATGATGGCATGTATGTGCCTATGCATTCATTTTCTAAGGTAGGTAACATTTGCATGGAATGTTCACCTCTTGTCCAAGAGTAGGCTAAAGCTCAAAAGTGGACCATAGGTTTTAAAACAACTTCTATGTGATCCTAAAGTTGGGTGGAGAGCTTGTTGTAAATCAATGTTTTTATCATTTCTATTCTTTTGTTGTCAATTTCCAATACTTAGAAGGGTGTAACAATAGGATATAAGTGTGTTGTATTTAAACAATGTTAGGTGGGTTAGGTAAGTTTGGTAAATAGGGTTCAAGTAGTTGTCAATAAGTAGGTTGGTTAGTAAGGGCTCCTATCCCTATGTGAACATAATTTAAGTTACTCTTTTTTTTCCATAGTATATTCCTAATGATTGCCAAATATAATGGGTAGATGACATGGCAATTATTAAATTGAAAGTATTTGAATGTGGGTACAACAAAAGAACAAACAAACCATAGATAACCAAAAATTTGCAAAGATCTAGTTTGTGCTTAATTTAAGGCTTTATGATGGTATTATGGAAAATAGAACTTTTAATTGTGTGGGTGTGTATTTTAAATCTAAAATTATTTAAATTATTGGATATATGATGAGTTCCAAGTTTCAACTTCTTATAACCTACTTCTCATATTGCTTTTGTATGTGGTGAAAACTGATAACCTAAGTGGATGGAAATGCTTGGGGATTAAGATGAATTATAACCTAGTTGAATGAATTGTTGATGTGCACATAAGACTATAAGTAGGTTATTACTTTTGACAAAGTGATACCCTGCCAACAGGGTAATGTTGGGTATCTTAAAATTCAATATCAGGTTGGGTAGGGATTAAATAGGGTATTACTTCAGAAGTGGTGGGTAGGTTATCTCATATCCGGATTATGGTTGATAAAACCGGACCATTTCTCAATATCTGGCTGGCCAACACATTGGTGCATACATGTCTCAAAATGGTACTAGTTCCTACTTATTTATAGGTGGAACTCAATACCTTTTCTACTTTTTTCCTTCAAGACTACCAAATGCGCCATCTATCGTCCCTTTCTGCATCAGCCTATGCCCATTAAATATTTTCCCAAAGTGCAATCACCATCGATCAAAGGGAGTTTGGTGCTAAACATAAGAATGGCAGTGCCAACTTGAACAATGGTGATGGCAATGCCATCAAATAGGTTGGTGGTGATGCCTCCTAGTAGTGTGTTTGAATTCTTATCTTTGCTTGCATTAGGCAAGTTAATGCAATTATTGTCTGCCCATTCTACTTTGAAGGACTTCCAAAATGCATCTGCGGCACCATGAGGTGGCATTTTAATCTATTTGTGTGGTTATCATGCTTGGCTAATGGTCCATGTCCTTGGTATTCAGGGCAATTCATATTATACATGATCTTTTCAATTACATTGAAGACTCATGCATGTATCGCTGCATCTTTAATCTTTATATCCATGTTTGTTTCAACCATGCTTTAATTTCCTAGAATGCTGAGTGTATTGCTGAGCCCTACCTATTCTAGTCTAATGCATTTTGTAGTAACAAAGAATGAAATGATCTTCTAACAAGATTGTATCTTACAGGATCTCACACTTGCAACCCTAAAAGAATACAGGAAAGAATGGAGACTAGCTGAAACTGCAGACAGTCAAATTCCCCAAGTTTTTCTGATTTGATTAATGTCCAAAATGACCATCCAAGAGGCCACTTTCTATGTGAAGTGCCTGTGCAGATGATGGGCAATCTATCTAGGTAGATTTTGGTAAAATGCTCAAGATTCTTGTGAAATTATTATGTTTGGGACTTGAACAAAATGTCAACTGATTGAACTTAAACTTTATATGAACCATATATCAGAATCAAAGAACCTTCAGTTTGGTTATTTGAAGTTTTTGAAATAAAACCCTGAGAACCTGCAGTTATCATGCAGGTTCCATTTCTGATAACTGACTGACACTGATCTTGACCTGCATGATCTTGTGCAGTTAGTACACCATATTGGAAGATCCATGCTCATAGTCGAATACAATATTGCGCACAAAGAGGCATGAATCATTGCACCCAGGAGCTATAATTTAGTTCTGACTAGTATAATTTTAGTCAAGTTCTGGATAGACCAAGAGAGAAATCAAATCCATTGAAGAAGCTCCAATCCACTAGACATCTAATGCTATCTTTTCCTGAGATCCCCATGTATGTAGTGCATCAGAAAGCTGACAGTGCAGGTGGTTTGGTTCCCAGAGTAGGACTAGTGTAATTTGCTAGTTGATGAAGTTGTGTCCTTCCCCACATGGGATGCAACTTCATCCTAATGTGATGTTTTGTCACCATCACCATATGTTACCCTAAAACCCTAAATCCTCAACTGCAAATGGCTGGACAGGTGTACAACACTGGCTGGTTGCCTACCCCACCTGTTACCTCTGCCTCAACCAAAGATCAAGGAAGGTGGTGAGTGCATTGTTATACAAATTGGGAATGAACAATTTAGCACTTTGAAGTCAACAATTACAACATACAATCTTTGAGCTGTCTAGCAATTGGAAACACCACTATCAAGACCCATTTAGGCATTTACATGCATCTACTCACCTAGTAGCCACCTGATGTTCTCCCTACTTACATAAAGCACTGCCAGAAATTTCAGTGTATTTGGAGCACATCATAAAAAGGTAAGATTCACTTGGCTACATTGAAGGGATCTTATGTTCTTAAGGAGAGAATGAAATGTTCGTCCGAACAAATCAATCAGGGGAGGCAATTGCTTTACACTTGGTCAGGCCCTGGGACAAGGGCCTAATCAGAATGTGGGCATTACCTTGGCTGTTGCTGCCTTGGTTGGTACCCTTATTCTGGTAATGCCCTCAACCTCAGGCCTTACCTCCTACCTACCTACCTTCCTACACGATGATTTTTTAACAAGATTATAGCTTACCAAGGTGAGACTGGATGTCAACTCAGATTGGGTTCATCCACAACTGAGTCATAAGATGCTTCCAATTGATGGTGTGCTGGTGCCTGTTGGTTCACTCTGGCCTAGTGGTTGTAGGTGAAAACCAACTTCCTTAAAGCTGCCAAGGTGGTTTGGTTTTCAAGTACACAAGGACTGCAAGCAGAGTAATTTGAGCAACCAAAACAGGAGTCATATTTACACTGGTGCAGCTGCAATGCATTGGGCTCTCATGAAATCTTCAACTTTAAAGCATGACAGGCTGCTTGCAAACTCTAAAAGATTTTCTGTGACTGAAATTCTTTTTTGAAAAGTGTATGATCTCTTGCCCTTTAAATAGCTCTCATACACTGATACATCGCTTATCAATCTATGCAAATTGGGCATTCTGCAAGTGTAAAATACTTTTCAAGGTTGACGAAGGATCATCTGAAGTCTTTGGTGTCTTTCCCACATGTGTGTTGCGTCAAACACAATATTTATAGTTGTAAAGCTTCTTGGTGGCCTGGACTTCAAAGCATTGAAACTGCCTAAAAAGCTGAGTTTTGGGTAGTACAAATTTCAACACATCAGCTCTGCATGCAAGTGTTAGGTTCAACTGCACTTGGGACTTAAAATTATAGTGGGTTATACTTTGTTATATAGAGAACAGCACTGATTAGTTGAGGAAGTCATTCTACTTGATTCCACTGTGAACTGCAAACGAGATGAGCTGCACTAGATTTTGGGCTGCGGTTGCTTTGGCCTTTGCCATAGGGGTTGCTGTAATTGTAATTGTTAGCACAGGCCATGTTGCAGTATGTGCAGCAAGTGAGATCAATGGTGTTACAATCTACAATTACTTAAATGATCCAGTTTCGACAAACTGCCAATCTGATCAGGCAGACTTGGGAGTGGCTGTGGTGCTTCCACAGAAAATCTACAACTCCCCCTACCACTTTGTAATTTATCCAAGTCCCTTTGGGACGACGCTTATCTACTGCCAATTCTACTGGCGACAGTTTTACCAAGAGCTGCTGGTGTGGACTGGCTCAAACTACACTAATCAGTATCCATGTGCCTCTGAGAGTGCAGGGTGCTTCTGGAAGGTCGAAACCCGTGGCTTTTCTATGATGCAGACACAGGATACATCTAATATTGCAGAAACATGGGTATTCATGAAATCCTGGAATCAAGGCTAATACAGTAGTAACTGTATTATACTTCAGTCATCCCTAGGATTTCAAAAGTGGAGATTTAATAGAGAATTTGTAGAGGAATTGAGGGATGGGAAAGTTTAGGAGAAATTACTGGTGCTGGATACTATAATGAGTGATATACCATAAAATACCTACTTCCAGCTCTTGAGCTGCAACTGCTGAAGACACTTTGTTAGGTGTCATAATTTGTTCTAAAAACTCTCATGAGCAATTACTGATCTGTATTTTGATTAAGAGTCATGACATGGGTTTGCATCAACACTCCTTCATTGGCATGTTGCAATTCCATAGCTCAAAATTCACATGTCATACACGAGGAAATTTGGTTAATTTTTGCTTATGATATGCAATTTGAGCATTCAAAACAACACATAAGAACTTTGTCTGCATGTTCAAATCCAGTTGCATATATACAACTTAGTTTCCAGTAGCCCTAACGGTGTCCCTAATTCATGCTAAGGCACTTATGTAAAACTTTTCCTAACTCTTTGTAACACCAATAGATCAATTTTGAAATACTTGCTGATCACCAATTTGCAACTTCTTCTAATCTTATGATTTCATGGTGACTTGTTTCTAGGTTGAAAAATCATTACATTGTTTTGGGGGTCTTCAGTTTCCCTGTTTTTCTTTAAACTCAAAATCCAGATTCCACGACCCATTGTCATTTGCTACCCATTGAAACACAAATGTAAACACAAATTATGCAGGTTTATAACCTAGGTCATTCCACTGATCGACTGTATCATTTGAAATCCATCACGCATTATTCAAACTCAAAACAATTCCATTTGGGGCTTGTTTGATGGAATGTGGATAAGTAATTTACTTACTACAATGTGACCATAATTTTCTTTTATGCTTGTTTAGAATGCAGCTATGGAACATTTATGAAATAATGAGCACACAAATGTAAGGAATTGATTATCACAATTGAGAATACTTTGGCTTTTGAGTTGTCAATATGCTTCATTCTTAGCTGGTTTTAAATTTGCGAATATTTTTCTTTTTTCCATAAACAGCCATGCTCTAGTAAGACTTTGGATGACCTACAATCCAAGCATCATTGCAAAAAATGGAAATATGAATTCCATGACAACACAAAATTTAATGTAATTCATTTTAGAAAGTGTATGATCACCCAAATGGTAATTCCAATAATTCCTTGATGTGTGCTCACAATGGATACTTCAGAAATGTGAGGCATGGTATCTAACTCTTTATGATTGAATCTAGTAATGAGACCTCTAAGATGTGCATCAACAACAGATTGGTTCATTAATATGACATGATTTCATTTTGGAATTCAAGTTATAAATGCTTATGACTCGTGATATCATGACTCTTCATGAGGAAAGGTGATTTCCCTTAGTGTGATGTTTTTGTGAACCTTATCCCTTAATTCACGTGATTGTTGCATTAATCCCCTGTTTTTTTAGAATCCCTTGTGTTTTAGTTATTAATAATTCCCTTTGACTCTATTCTTATCCTTATCCCTTTGAAACTATAATAGTTAGCCCAAGGTTGGGATAAAAACAAACAACAAGAGTAAACATGAGAAAGTATTGATAATTAAAAATTGGTAATTCCAAAACAAAACTTGTGATGATTATGTCATGATAATGCCCCAAATTCTTTTCTTGTTGTGATGTCTCATGAGAATTTCAAACAAAGTATCCTTTAGTGAAATTAGTTATTCAAGCTTAGTTGCAAGAATCATTTACAAATCATTGAAACTTGAAACTTTAGTTCTTAATTGTAGATATCATTTTCTTGCAAAAATGAAATTTGATTTTGTTCATAGCCTTGGTGAAGATTATATCATCTACAATGTCTTCTATTATATAATAGATAAATTATACTAGTGTTGGATGGGTGGGTGCCAAAAAATGGTTGAAAACCAGGCAAGGTTTCAAGTTGACACCTTATTAAGGTATTAAAAAATACTAAGGTCAATGTTTTCAATTATGTTCAATACTATAGTACATTCAATAGTCACTTAGGTCCTAGGTAAGATTTAAAGTTAGGATTTAGGGTTTAGGAGGTGCGATTGGATAGTGACTGCCTTTCAGCTTATGAATAAACTTTTTCCTCCAAAACTAGTTATAGTAAATTTAGCAAAACCCAAAATGGGCCAAAGACCAACAAAAAAAAACCTTAAGCTTAAAATAGTAAAAGGAGGAGAAATGTTGATGAGCAAAGGAGCAAGAACAACAACATCAAGAGAAGGCCAAGGATCAACAAAAGGTGTAGTCACTAAAAGGACTTATAAATAGACTTCAAAACTTTTGAAAATTACGTATATTCTGAAATCTTTTACATAAACCTTGACATATAATATTAAAAAAATCAAATTTTTTGAAGATTCTTTTGAAATTTTTTAAAAGAAAATTTAAAAAAAAAATCCTCCAAAAGCAATCCCAAAAGTAGGTGGGTGTAGCTTGTGTTATCCCACTTGCACCCCAAAGAGGTATCTTAAAGCATTAAATAGAAAAATCGGGAGAGACACTGATAATCAAAGGAGCAAAACAAATAGAACCAAGAGAGGTGTTGAAGAATAATAAAACTAGGAAAAATGTTAATGAATAAAAGAACAAGAGTAGCAAAACAAAAAAAAACACATGTGGGTAAAGGAATAAAAGCAAAAGCAAATAGTAAAACAAAAAAAAACCAAAGTTGTAAGCTTTAGTTTTTAGTGCCTTTCTTGGTTTTGCTTTGCTTTCCAAATTAATATTTGTATAAATCAATTTAATTTAGAAAATTAGTTGGTTATTTATTTAATTAATAATTAATATGAGCCAATTAAAAAATTAATTAACTGAAATATATTGATTAATTTAGATTAATATTAAATATTAATTAATAGGTAATATTTAATTATTTTCAAAATATAATTTATTATTAAATATGAAGGATTTAATATGATTTAAAAAGTTATTAACTTATTAATAGTTGAACAATAATAAATTAGTTGGAAATATCATACGTAATGGGTGGTGGAAATGTGTACACGTGGCATGATCATAAGTGTCGAAACTATACATTAGTTGCAATATAGTTGTTGATTGGATGTTACATTTACACCAATTGTCATGTAGTTGCCACATGCAATTAAAGTGTAACTTGCCAAAAAGTCAAACATAATTGACTACATTTGTATGTATGATGTGTACATTATGCCATATAGGTGTCCCATTTCCAACTAAGTTGTAACTATAATACAACTCCTTGATTTTCTAACATAACATTTTATTTATTAATTATTTGTATTTCCATGCTCTAGTTGCAGTGTAATTGTATATTAGTTGTTTTGGAACTCTAGTTGTAAAACAAAGTGGTTTTAGTAGACATGATTTCTCATATTCATGGTTATCTCTTATGAATGGAATCCTTGGAATCCTTGGTTGCTTTTCTTGCTTCTAGTACTTGTGGTTTTGTTGTGACTACATGTATTAAATGTGATGGTCCAACCTTTCATTTTTGCTCATGTATGTCCACTTCTATATCCATTTCTTGGATGTCATAGAAAGTGTCCCCTGCTTCTTGTTCTTGCTTGTAATGGTCTTTTAGGAACAAAGTTTGTAACAACTCCAAGTGCTTTGAATTGTTCCAATTGATGTTGTTTAGTATCTATATTTTATTTGATACTCCTTTTGTCATTTGTTTCTTGCTCCTTTTGATCAAATGTTCATTTCATTCCTTTTCATTTGACTATACCTTTGTATGGGGAACTATCTATTTGCCTCTCATAACATGTCTTCATTGTCTTGGTGGAGATGCATTGGCTCCTTTCATCTGTCTTATCTTTTGGTTCCTCATAAACATTTTTCATCCACTTGCAAAAAAATTTGTTGATATTGAGTGTAATGGTTTTGCTTGAACCTACATTGGTTTGTTGCCATTTAGTGGAAAACAATTTCGAAACAACACTTCTAAGATTGGTGCTGAATTATAGTTTTTGTTTGTATGCTCCACATTATTCTCATGTAGCATATTGGTTTGTATGTTTGTTTGCCTCTTGAATTCCTTTGCCATGTATAAAAGCATATATGTAATGGGCTAGTCCTATTTTCTTGTGATGTTCTAGGCCAACATTGTTCCTATTACCAATAGGGATGCATATGTGTGGACATGAAATTCCATCTCCCAATTTCATGAGAGCAAAATTGGCACTTCAACATACCTTTGTTTGATGGTTTCCCATGCTCATTGCTTGCTAACATTTAGGTATCAATATGAAAGTTCTATCTTTTTCATCAATTTGGTAATAGGTGCCATGATGAATGCAAAATTCTTAATAAAACACTTGTAAAAGCATGCCATTAAACACTTGAATTTGCTATGGACTCTTAGGTGCTAGCATGTTGACAATCACTTGTATTTTTTGAACATCTAATAATTTTCCTTCTCTTGAAATAGTGAATCCCAAAATCATTATGGAGTATACCATGAATGCACATTTTTTTGGATTTAAATTGATTCAAAACTCCTTACATTTTTGGAAACACAACTTGAACTTGTTTATATGCGTCTCCATGACATTGTACATAGTAAAATCATCCAAAAATGTCTTCATAAAAATATTTAAGTACTCCTTAAATGCCTTTGTTACTCTTTGCTAGAAAGTTAGAAGTCCATTTTTCAGTCCAAATGGCATGGCTCACCAAATAAATGTTTCGTAGTTAGTTATAAACACCATCTTGTGCTTGTCCTCCAATGCTATAGATATACGATGATATCTTGAATAACCATTTAGAAATTTGAATATGCTTGGTATTTAGCCACTATGTTAAACACCTTATTTGTAAATGGTAATGGGTAGGGGTCCTTTTTGGTTATTGCAGTCAATTTCTTGAAGTTCATACATATTTGTACTTTCCCATTTTTCTTAAAACTACAATTATAGGTGACTATCGGGTTGTTTTTGAAGTTTGCTGGTTAGATAAATCTTGTTGCCAAAAGCTTGTTAATGTCCTGCTTCGCAATTATTGCATAGTTTAGATTCGATTGATATTGTGTTTGATGTGTAGGTGGAACAATTTTATTTTTTTTGTTGTGCCATTTCGGTGGTATGTCTTTTAGGTCTTTATATGTCCAAGAAAAAACATTTTTGATTTCCTTTAGCAATAGTTTTAATGCAAAAAAAATGTGCATGAATAAATGCCATGTATTTATTATCATAGATTGTGGTTTTTTTATTATTCCAAGGTTCAGTGTCTAAACCAATTATTTTTCCATCACTATTCATCTTGTAATTTGCAAGTCTTTTAGCTTGTTTTGAGCTAGAGTTTCATCCATTGAAACCTTACCAATAGTATGTTTATAAGATGTCTCAAGATAAATTTTATCCCCATGTCATACTTTTGATTGAAACTGATTATCATCCAACTTAACATTTTGGGTCTGGTTGTTGGTTTCCACATGGGCTCTCTAGTTGTCATGTGCTCCAAATGTAACCAACTTGGGCAAGATTATTGTAGGTATATCAATTTTCCCAATGGAAAACAATTCAGGTTCTATTGCAAATATGATGTCCTCTTTTTGATTTGTTAGTCCCACTTAGAAAACATAGCACACTAGAACCTAAGGTCGTTTGGTTTCATTCCCCAACTGTTAGTTCATAGAGATTGTCCTTACTATTCCATTCCTTTGAACAATAATGAAATTGTTACCCTAATCATGGGTAACCTTAACATTTTGTAACTAGGATCCACAACATTATTTTGCATGACAATGAAAGTAACAACATATGGTATCCCATGGATGTATATTTTCAAGTCTTGGATGATTCCCAATGGTTACATCATTCTCCAATTTACCATCTTTAGATGATAAGGTGCAAGTTTGGGCTTGGGAAGGCCCAATTTGATGCATAGTTGCTCAATGATAATGTTCATGTTGACTCTTCCATATATCCAAAAGAACATTGTCTACCATGTTTTTCCCAATTTGCACTTGAATTATTACCACGTGTGGGTCCACAACAATTGTGTCCACATGAGTTTTTTTGCTACCAGTACTAGAATTGGTAGTTTCACAAGTTTAAACTTCTAGAGTAAGTACCTCTTAAGGTCTATTGTTATTCTTAGTAATTACCCAAGGTTAGGAGTATATTTTTGTTCCATCATTTGCTTGTTGATGTTTCCAAAAATGTTTTCCATAATTTTAAGTCCTCTAGTAATAGGTATGGGCATTTATGGTTGTGTAGGTGCATCATGGACTCCCTTCTATTTAGTTAAACCCACCCAATTAGTACTCCATTATTTTATGGTTGATTTGCCAGTGCATTGTCCCTTTCTTGTGATCTCATTTGTTGTATTGTATTCACAAGCTTATGTTGTAGCTTTTCTTCATCATTCCATTTTGTGACAATCTTCCCCTTTAATGGTTCCCTATCCTTAAATGCATGTTGCTCATTCACCTTACTCATGGTAATGACTATTCAAGTACCATGTTCACCACTGTAACACTAGGGTTTGCATTCTTAATAAGTGCTTTATTTCCTATGGTTTTTAGTTTCCTTTTAAACATTTTTTGCATCTCCACAAATCTTGGGCATTTTGTCAACTTATGTCTTCATGTGTTATAAATATAGCTTGAAAACTTGATTCATGATTTTTTCTACGGTTTGAATTAGTTCATGTCCAATTTCTTGCTTCTACAGGTCTCCACATTATAATTTAGGGTCAAAGCACACTAAGAATGAACCACTTTTGACCAAAAAAGGTGATGTATAATGAGTATCATAATACATTGTGAACAAAAAAAATTCATGGCATCATTTGGATATCCTAAACATAAGGAAAAAATTCTAAAATTTGCATGATAACATTTGGGAATTCAAAGTTCACTCTGAGTCAAAATTAATCTTGATCCAATGATTAAATGAAGAGGATTGGATAAAATTAATGTACATAAAATATATAACTTATAGTTTTTTGAAGGCTATAGGGCCCTATGTTTGTTGTTCATGAAACCTTATTAGACAAAAGAAAAATGAAAAATTAATGCAATGCCCATCTATAAAATCTCCTCCTCTTTGATATCATAGTGATTTTTCCCTAAGAAGAATATATTATTATGCATTTATTGTTAAAAAATGCAAAAGAAGACATTTTTTGAATGAAATTTCAAACAAAAAACTTTAAATTTCTATATGGTCTTATTTTTAATTGATGTATATGAATATTGTACACCATAAAAAAATTGACTTAAGAATTTCACTCATAACCTTAGTTTTGAAATATATTAACAATTTTTTCAAACTCTATGACGAATATTATTTTGTCAAAAATATATTCCATGCATTCAAGTCTTTCATTGTTTGTTGGATTTTAAAAATAATTGATTAAATTAAGTTTAAAGTTAATCAAATATACTCAAAATAAACAAAATTAATCCAAGATGTGATGTCCATGCATTACCCAAAAAAATTATTATAGAAAGATTATACTTGTGACTACAATTTCTGGGGGCCTAGGTGTGCTTCCACCCTTCATACATTTACAATTGGTGGAGTACATTATAGAGCGAATTGGAGTTTGTTGTTTCACATGTGTTTTTTTAGTTTTGACTGTTTGAAATGTAGACAAAGAACTAGTAGCCTCTATTTTAAAGATACCATCTCAAATTACATTGTTGCCATTTTGTGTTGCCACAACATCTCTTGTTCCATTTTTGTTGTTGCAATGCATAAATATGAATGTAGTCTAGTCTGAAATATAGTAATAAGAAAATTGTTTGAAGTCTTGGTTTGAAGACTATTTGTTAGTTTCAACAACTGTTCACAATATGTTTCAACTCGTTCATTTTTGACTTGTTAAAAATTCTTTTGTTGCATATAAACCTATTCATCATTTTGCACTTTTCTAAACCATTTACAAATTTTTTTTGCCAACTTTTCAAACTTAATTATTGGGTAATTGCTTATGTAGTTATTGCACCAATTTGACACAATGTTTCACAAAGTGAATTCAAAGAAATTCGCAATGTCAACGTCCTTCATTTCACCATTATCCTGAATCATAGTCTTCAACACACATACATGTGCATCAAGATCAACACCCTTAACATACTTCGGGTAATTCAAAGTTCTCATGTTTGGCCTTTTGGATACTATTGAATTTCCAACTGCTCCGATGGTAGGTCTTGTCATGTGTTTACAAGTCATTGGTTTAAAAACAATAAATTCATCCACTTTTGTGTTAGGAACTATGGTTTTTATCCATGAGTCATAAAAGAACATCACAAGTGGTACTATAATTACAAGTTCATGTACGACCATAATAAGAACTATAATAACAATAGTGATAGGCATAAATGTTACCCTAATAGGTTATGCAACTATAGATGGTTCATGCATGCATGTGCTAATAACTGAAGTTGTTGGTCCTATTGTATAATTGGGTTTAGAACATGGCATGGTTACTACTAGTTCATGTACAATTATAGTAGGAATTATAGTAACAATAGTGGGCATAAATGTTACCCTAACATTTTATGCAATTATAGATGGTTCATACATGCATGTGTTATTTTAATTGAGGTTGTTGGTCCTATTATATACATGGGTCTAAAACAAGGCATGGTTATTATTGGTTCACGTATTAATGTGTTAGGAACTATGGTAAACATTCCATGTGCATGAGTAAAATGAAAAGGCAGTATGACAAGGTGAAAACATGTTACAATGGTACATTTTGTACATTATTTTGGGGGCATATTTTCTTTCATTTGATCTAACATTTTGAGTTCAAAGTATAAAATAAAATTTTGATATAAAACCTCCAACATAATTTTTGTTACCTTTCATATGATGATGTTTTTTCAACAAACTTTTATATATTCACATATTTATGCTTGTTTTAATAAGAATCCTCATTTAAATTTTTCTCATGAAATCAAATGAGTGAAATTCTTCATATAGAATTGAAATAGGACAATGAATTCATATTTAATACATGATTGAATACTTCATCAAGTTTGGTAATTGTTTGAATGGTTTTGAAGTATATTTGCACTTTGTAATGTATTGTAGAAATTATATTTTTTTCATTAATATACTTTTTAATCATTTAATGTCAATTTCAAAGTGGGATTTTTTTTGACAGTCTTATTCTTTTTGTTTTGAACTACCTTATTCTAGGTACCATTTGTAAAAGACTTTTTAAATATTAGCTTGATAGAAGTTCAACAACATATAGTTGTTTAAAATAGTATTTGTGACAACAATCTTTGACCAACATAGTGTGCTTTCATCCAACTATTGGATGTACATGTATATTAGGTTTTGAAAAACTGTGAGGCCCCATTGGATTCCTCTAAAATTCACCATTGTATTTAACATGGGTTTGGCATATTAAGGTGTCCATTTTTTGGTTTCACAAGGGCAATGGGC
>Ga0209208_10002305_pt1 | contig 27348 bp, 23 predicted proteins | sample S1TSphfallax_3_FD_187694 | JGI IMG/M metagenome (GOLD analysis project Ga0209208, IMG submission 187694) | Host-associated microbial communities from peat moss isolated from Minnesota, USA - S1T2_Fd - Sphagnum fallax MG (SPAdes) (version 2) | ecosystem: Host-associated > Plants > Peat moss >...
ATATTAGCATTTTTTCTCATGGCATGCCCAAAGCATGCATTTGCATAAGGAAATGTTAATTACAATGGTTCACAATTAACCACTTGCAAAAGGATTGATGCCAAAATATTCAAGTTACTTCCCTCATTTTTCACCTATGCTACTATTTTCTTTATGAGTTCATATTGTGCCAACAAAGGTTTCACTATTTCACCAATGATGTCCCTGTAATGTTTAAGTGCTTCAAATAAACCTATAGTGACATGATGGGGTCACCAATATCATCAATGAAGTTCACTACGAAGCAAAATGTATCATACATAATTCTAAACATCCAAAGATCAAAAATGATATTTGTAGTTTCACGATTGGTTAACAAAGGGTAGCACATACATATATGTTGTTTTTGCTACTGACACACTCCCAACTCCTTGAGGGACTCAAATGTGAGTTTCAAACAGAAAACAACAGAAGAGTAAAAAGTCGGGGCACACTCCCTGGCTCGTAGCACTTTGAAAGGGTAGAGGGGCGTGTTGGAGCTCCGGGATGGGATTAGGAAGAGTTGACAAGCTTTATCTACTCACACTGACCTGCACAAAACTAATGCAAGGTGGTTAGTGCATAATTGAAGCACCTTTGGTGCTAGGACGAGTCACGAGCAACACGGACACATAAGACTCACCACGATACAAACTTAGGGGAAGCCACCACCTTCCCCCTTATAGTATACTTTGCACCTCTCCACGGGGCCCACATCCAAATGGCTTTTTGTCCCGGGACTCCCAAGTGAGAATCCCGAAATTACCAAAGTTGGGTCTCCCGCGACTTTGGGGCGCCATAACTTTGCGTGCAAACCTTTGATTGAGATGAGGTCCAAGCAAAGTTGTAGCTCTCGTCAAGAGCTTTCCAATGATATGTCGCATGCCATTTACATGCACGGAAATCGAGTCGATTCCTAACTTTTAATGGTTGGGAATCAAACTACCAATTTGACTCCTGGCCCTTCTTTTGGCCATAACTTGTGTTTTAAATGTTCAAATGGGCGATGCGAGCCCATTTTAGATATCTAAGTTCCAAGAGATTTCCAATGATATAAAGAACTCTTCAACCCATTGAGTTTTGACCCCTACAATTGCCCTCTGAATATTCGGAAGTCCACCTAGACTCCAACTCCCAAAGTGGAACTCCCTTGGGGTGTGAGGGTTCATTCCCTCACACCTTCTCACAGTCCCGAAAGTATGTTGTGTGATTCATGGCTTCCCTCTTGGCTTGTAACCTTGCAAACCCTTGCCTTGGTCGCGAGCCCAAGGCTAGGGTTGCGACAACTACCATGTCATGAAGGTGTTTTGAAACAAATTGGCTACATGTACAAAATTTAAAGTTTGGATTTCTTTTCATTACCACCCTCTTCAGCCAAGAAGACTTAACAATTAAAATGTTTTGATACCCTTTACAAACATGGAGCACCAAATCTTCAATGAATTTTTAGTTGAACAAGATTTTTCTTAAAGTAACTTGTGCCACCACCAAAAAAATCAGTGATTGACAAAGGTGGTACATGTTTCCACTTTTTGAATAATGACATTCTACAACCCCTCCATCCTTGGCCTTCACCTCTGCCTTGTATTTGCTGAATTTCTCTGATGTGGTCATTTTCCAAATGTTTTTTCATAGATGTGTTACCATGGATAAGGTTATAATGTAATAACCTTTTGCATTTGAAAATGTTATTATTATAACATAAGGAGGATACATTAAAAAGAGGGGTAGGGTGACACAAAGTGCACCTCATCATTTATATCACTTGTACATCAACTGCCTTGTTAGTATGAAATAGAAGAAAAAATGCCCAAATGGAATTGCTCTTGTGATATTCTACCCAAACACTACATTGTTCCAAGTGACTATCATAACACTGTCCATGTTACTTGCTCCTCTATAATGTGCACATCTTCATGGGCTTCCACTTGTCCTTATTCTTGGGATGTGTGGGATGTGGTTGGTCCGTGCTACTCTAATGTGTGGGATGCAATGATGTCAAAAGATTATAGTATGGTGGCACCTATATCCCCCCCCTTCCTCATAAATATTTTTTTCTTTGTCAAAGAATGTGATGTCTTCCATGACAAATTAATAAGCAAGCAATGTTGCAACACAAGGAAAAAAAGCTCAAATGGAACCATCCTAAGGCTTAAATGGTCATTAAAAAAAAATGGCAACATTTTTCACATCAAGAGTAATACAAAAATAGATGGCAACATCTTACACTTAAAGAGTTTTAAAAGATGAAGAAGGAAAGGACAAATAACTTTATAAAAAAAATGAAAGATAAAAAAATACCAAGTGGGGCCACTTAGTAGCTTATCCATGATTTTAAGAAGAAGATTTATAATGTACAACCTAAGTTACACTTTAAGAGCAAAAATAAAATAAATAAAATAAAAATTTCAAGTGGGGCCACTTTAAAAACTTGTCCATAACGAAAAAGAAAATTTGTATCACAATAAGAAAAGAGAAAATGGGCCCACATTGAACAACACAACTTTCATTCTTCAAAAGAAAAAAAGACAAAGTGTTCGCATGGAGCCCATCCGCCTCTACTTTAGCATGTATAGACATATCTTGAGATCATCTTTACATAAAAATCAAAACAAAAGCAAAAAAATAGTGTTATAGACTTATAGTTGCCTTGCAACCAACCACAAAAATTTGAAGCTTACCCTAAAGGAGCCATTGCATTTTGATGTTGACCTTGCAAATTTGTTTCATCTCCATCAAACGCTCTCCTAGCCACTCTCTCCAAGATTTCTTTAAGTTAGAAAAAGTGCCTTAATTGCCATTACACCTACCCCTCCCAACCTCAATCTCTCACCATAAGTATTCGTTTCCACATAATATGAAACATTTCAATTTGATTGGAATGTTTCAACCTAGGTATGTTCACACAAAAAAAACCTTAGGTTTTAGAATCAATCTAAATATATATTTTAGGACATACCCAACAATAGGTTCTAACATACCCTAATACACACCAATGTGCATATTATAGGTGTACCATGTATACCAATACAACACTAATCAAAACATGCTAGTTTGGGCAACAAAATAGTTTTCACCCCACATTTTAGCACATTGTTCAATATGTGATTTTGAACATTAAAATTGGATGAAAAAAAATCAAAACTTGTCAATTTGGGTCAATGGAATGGTTTTGGCCCAACAATTTAACACAATTTGTTGAAGTTGGTAAAATAATAACAAAATCATGCACTTGCTATAAAAAAATGTAAGAAATATGATGTAACCAATGTTCCTTGTTTTTTATTAACCAATCATAATGATTGGTTTAGGTGGTTTGCTATTAATAGTTTCACACCTATATGTAGTTTTAGTTTCATGTGTGGACCTTAGGAACACAAAAAATAAATAACTAAATTTAGATGTGAAATTTTCTTTTGCAAGGTCACATACTCATAGTTAAGGATGTTCATTCATGTATTGCTACCCAATTTATAAATATTATTCATGTTGTAAAGTACAATTATGGGATTTTATGCTGCACAATTGGCGATTGATGATCATGACAATGCCATGCAATCCCTCAACATAAAATGATGGCCAACTTTTGATGGCAAGTGTCAGAACAAGGGTATATCTTGTTCAATATTCTATATAAAAAAAATGGACAGGGAAAAGGTGAAAACAATTTCAATGTTGGGGGAATTAGTGAAGTAAGTTTGCATCCTACTAGTAGTGTATGGGGAAAAGGTTAAAACAATTCCATGTTGGGGGAATTGATAAGTTTGCATCTTGGTAATAGTGTATCAAACATGTGTATGCATGATCATGACAAAAGTTTATTTTCATTTAAATATCCATGGTGAAATCATGGAATATAGGTATCCCATGTCATGGCCATGATGCATTTTTTAGGGTTAAAAGGTGGCTAGGGTTTGCACTTGTATGTTTTTTTTTTCCATCTTCCTTGCAAATTGATTCTTTTATTTAGTTTTCCTCTTTGGGGATTTGGGTGAAAGATTTTGTTTGCCAACTAGGTTTTTTTGGTCATGTTTGTTATATTATTTGTTGAGTGGATGTTTGTGTAGGTTATTACATGTTGGAAAATTATGGAACAAGGAAAAAAAGAAAAGCTAATGTTTTGTAAAAAGGAGAATCAATAAAACAATTTTCAAACGCCCTTTCTCTTTCCCTCTCCATCCCTTCTTTCCTTCCTTCCATTTTCTTCCTTCTTTCCTTATGCATTTTTCTTTCTTGGCAACAATTTCAAGCAAAAACAATTTGCAGCCTTTAGGAAATCACTTCCATTTTATTTCAATGGTGTGTAAAAATATCTAGGGTATAATTTATTGAAAAGAGTAACTACTTAAACATAAATAGAGTGCATATTATTCAATATGCATCTAAAATATACCATTATTTTATAACATGTGAAAAAATACCCTTTTACTCAAATGCTTTCTAAAATATACAATGAATGATTTCCCTAGGTTTTGAGTAGGAGTAATTTCAAACATGAACAATTCCAACACAATTCCAAGTTCTAGTTTTTCCGAAATTCAAGCAATAATGAAGATGTGAAGGTGAGTGATGTTGGAAATAAGATGTTATTGCATTCATTGTTGATTTTTTAAAAACAATTGCATTGTTAAATATGGAAGATCATCCATCATTTCAAAAGTATTAATGAAAGAGATCAAAAATATACTTTAAAAAAACAACTTGAATGTAAGAAATTGCATTTTGTTCCTCCTTAGGAGTTAACAAGTTGTGCAACAAATTACAAAACATTTGTTTGCTGTTGTGAAATTTTCACGAGCTTCAAATTCTACCAAAGAAAAGCATTTTGGTAATTTACATTTTGTGCACATGACAACTAAAGTAAGTTCAAGTTCACACCCATGATGAAAAGGGAGAAAGAAAAGGCTTTGATCTAACGTATCACAAATAAAGTTCAATTTTGTTGATAGTTCTATTTTGTTATGTTTATTGTAGGTGCAATTGTTATGTCTAATGATAGGAAACTTGAACATCATTAGTCAACTATGCATTATTTACAACTTGAACCAATTTGTGCTATTGGAACTACCAACCAAATAGAAAATAACAGTAGGGTGTGTGAGTTTTTGTAACAATAAATAAATAAATAATTGTAAGAACAAAATTTATAATTAGATTTTTGTTTGTGAACTTGATTATTTGCTACATGTTCACACATGTATTCACAATTTTGAGAGTTTTACCTTATATCATTAGTCTTCTATTTCAATTTCCTAATTTATCAACATAATTAAATGTATATATCAAAAAATTAATACATTGCAATTCATTGTATTAATATGGAAAAACTTCTCATGTTTAATGGTGTCATAATATTTTTTTGATTACATGCGTTGTGTGGACTTATTTTGAATCTCCTTGGTGAAGTTGATGGTAGCCCTTCACTCACATCTTGCTTTTCAATTTCAAGGTATGTACTTGAGTTTTGAGTTATGGAATTTATAAATAAAGAAAAAGATACACTATTAGAAATTTTGGGTTTTGCAACTATTGTTTGCAACTAAAATTTAATTGCATGCGACACATGCAACTGCAAATTTGTGTAGTTGTTTAAGACAAGTTGCACATGACATTCAATTGCATGAGACATTATCTATGCAACATCTATATACGGTGCTAATATACATGTTCATCCATACATACTAATCCAAATGTAGTTGCACCTTATGTGTAACTTTCCTTGCAACTACAATGTAATTAATAAAAATATGACATGTGTTTAAAAATTGGACAACTAGTTTGTGGACATGTGTCACTATTTAAATTTTTTTTTGTTTTCAAAATTAAAAATTCGTTGGATTAATCTCAATCATTAAAGTTTTTGCCACTAAGATGATGACACGTGGCACACCATGGAACGTTCATTGACCATTTAACACATATCCATCTTTTAAAAAAAACACCAATTATATGGTGACATGTGGCAATTAAGGCCCACCTTTTTTTAAAAATATATATTAATTATTAAAATTTAAATCGTCCAATTTATGGCTAATAAGATGTTAACACATGTTGCCTAAGTAAGTAGGTAATTATTAAAACCTATCGGGTAAATAGGTTTGCTTATGTATGTAAGTAGGTTGAACATAACTAGGTTTAAGCTATATAGGTAAGATTAAAATAATCCAATTTTATTTTTAAAATTAACCATTTCAAAAAGGTCAAGCTTTTTTAATTCATTCATCCCTAATGGCATTTGGTATTTCGTTATCACAAAGTTATTGCTCCTACTTATATACTGAGCCAAATAGAATGGAAGCCAAAGGATATGGGATAAATAATTCCATTGCAAACCTCATGAACCAACTTAGTTGCACATTAGATGAAACTAATGTATTAGAATATATCAGCTAGGGGAAGGTTCTCGTGCTTTTAGTCTCCAAACAAAACTTGAAGCCCTCCTCTTGGCGCATCTAACACACTAAGAATTGTCAAAAATGGATTAGAAATGAGAAAGTTATGGCCCCCCAAAGTAAAGGGGTCAAAAAGTCAAAAAACCATTGAACATTACAAAGGTCGATTCTTAAACACCCAAAAAGTTCCTTTTATGTTGTTTTTTTGCTATTAAAGTTCCAACATGATTTGTAGAACTTGAGATGGCGTTCATATAACACTTTAAATTGTTTAAAATCAATAAGAAATAAGAAAGTTATGAGGTTTGAAAGTAAGAAGGGTCCAAAGAAAAGAAAAGAAAAACGTTTTGTAACTTGGAAAAAAACTTATTTTTCTTATTTTTCATGTTTTCCTTCTTGTTAATTTTTCATTACTCCTTGTCTTTTGCACTTCAAAAATGATTGTAGGATATTCTTAATAACTATGATTACTTAATCAAAATATGATTTTAACATTATTATCTAGCTTAAACTAGTAATTAGCTTAAGATGTTTATGTACTTGTAGGTTAACTCATGTAGCCTATTTACATTAACATTCTAACATGAATAATAAAATTTAAATATATAATACCTACTGATTATCATTATAATTATAATAAACATTTAATGGATATTTATGAATATTTATAATAAATTTTAACATGATCATATTAATTGATTCTGAATAATTTTATTGTTTAATGAAATTTACATTTTCTGAAAAAAATCCAAATAAAAGAAATTCAAAAAAATTTACTTGCCAAATTTTAAAAAAAATAATATTTGACAAATAAAATTTTAAGTAATGCAATATATATTTAAATCATGGTTTAGTTTAACTTAATTTAATTTAGCATAATTAATTTAGTCATTATTACTTTAGCCTAACTAAATTTAGCCATAATTGGTTTGGCCTAATTTAATTTAGCCATAATAAATACATTTTAATTTATTTTAGCCATAAATAGTTTAGCTTAACTTAGTTTAACCATAATTAGTTTGGCCTAATTTATTTTAGCCATAATTAATATAGTTTAATTCATTTTCTCCATAAATAATTTAGCTTAACTTAATTTAACCATAATTAGTTTGGCCTAACTTAATTTAGCCATATTTATTTAAACCATAATTATTATAATATAATATATTTTAGCCATAAATAATTTAGCCTAACTTGATTTAGCCATAATTATTTTGGTCTAACTTAATTTAGCCATAGGTAATTTAGCCATAAATAGGCTAGCCTAATTAATTTAGCCATGGTTACTAAAACTTTTTAGTTTATTTAGCCTAGGTTAGTTTAAATTAACCTAAGTTAGCATGGGGTTAACCTTAATACTAAAAACACATAATATTATTATACATAGCCTATGTAGATATATTAAGAATGATAATTTAAGTATGTATAAGTTTAAGCCATTATTTTTATGACATGTGTCCATGTTGTACACATTTAGTTATAAATGACAACTAGTTGCATCTTAGTTGCATAGTGACTAGTTGCAAACAACAAGATTTGTAATAGTGGTACAATTTAAAACTAAAATACACATTCGAATCCTTGTCACTTTGGCAAGGATTGATGAAGTTTGGAAACCTAGAATTTACTTTAAACTATCAATAAGATTGATGAAATGCATGCACACAATATATATATAACCTAAAAAAAACATTTTAAACCTTGGGGGATTTTCAGGTCTAAAAGTTTGGAACCATTTGGAACTACTTGAATTATGAAATGTTAGTAGAAACAACTTATCAAATTTAGGTTTGTGCACAATTATCCAAAAATAAGAAAGACTACACAATTTGGTAGGATGTTAAAAATTCCTTGACAAATTTTGCAAAAATCAATGATGTTTATTGTGTGACATTCACACTATTTTATCATAGGGTTCAATTGATGACACCCAAAAAGTAGATAAATTTTAACTAAGAAAATAAATTTAATATGTATTTGAATTTTGTTATTAGTTTGATACAAATATTGCCACTCTAAAAGTACACCACACATAAATATGTTGACTAGTCATAACCTAACCAAGGATAGGACTTGGTTTGCCCCATGTTTTACAACTTGAACATGGAAGAAATTAATGAGATGTTAAATACCCCCTAACATGTTTTAGATTTGACACACTTTTGGGCATGTTTTTTTTAACCTTGCATGGTTTTACACCAAATTACATTGGGTAGTTTTTCATGTTTTGGAAAAAAAATATTTAATTTGTTTTCCATGTTAGGTTGTCCTAGGTTGAATTCAAACCCAACAACCTTTTCTTGTATTAAAAAAAAACCAACAAGTAACATAGATTTGAACTTTGAAAAGGAATTTAAAAAAAAAATTTAATGTATGTGCAAGGTCAAAACAATCAAATCATGTTGTAATAACTAAGTGGTTGACCATTGTTGGTCACTTTTTACACCAAACAATGTTTGTTAGGGGGTGTTTAATGTTTTTCAATAATTACCCCCTAGCACAACCAACTGTTTACCATCAATGGGGAGCCCAATGATCACAAATTTGCCCCCTCCATGTAGTTATGCCTTTACAACACTTCAATAATGTGTTCAAAGTTAATTACTAGTTAAATTTTGATAAATTATTGACATAATGTTGTCATGGCATTATAACACAATGTTTGATCATCACAATGTGTTATAATGCAATCACAACATCATACCAATGATTGTATCAACACTTAATTAAGACATAACCTTAAACACATTTTTAAAGTGTTGTAAAAGTGCTAAACCTTGTGGGGGGCAAGTTTGTAATGCGAGTTGTAGCCCTTGTTGAGAGCTTTCCAACGGTATGTTGCAAGCCAATTGCATGCAAGGAAATCAAGGCGATTCACAACTTTTAATGATTAGGAGTTAAATTGTCAATTTGAGTCCTGACTCTCCTTTGGCCATAACTTGTGTTTTAAATGTCTAAATGAGTCATGAAAGCCCATTTTAGACATCTAAGTTCCAAGAGCTTTTCAATGATATAATGAACTTTTCACTTCAATGGGTTTTGACCCTTTCAATCACTCTTTGAAAATTCAGAAGTCCATCAGGATTCCAACTCCCAAAATGGAGTTCCTTTGTGAGTGTGAAGGTTCATTTTCTCACACTCTCCTACACTCCTAGGAGCATGAGGTGTGACTCCTGAGCTTCCTTTTTGGCCCTCACCTTTACAAGCCCTTGCCTTGTTCACGAGCCCACGGTTAAGGTTGTGACAATGTATAAGTAGGATGAAATAACTTCACGTGTGATTTAAAATTTATTGTTACATTTGGTAAGGATAAAAACATTAATATATCATATAACATTTTACATGAAAAAACAACCAAATATACATCGCTTGTATGTACTTATCATTGCAAATTGTAGTTAAAAAAAACAAAAGAACTTATGATACAATTGTTTCCAAAAAATTCATTAATAGCCAATGACTTTCAATTCATTTTTTCAACACAATTGGATCCCAACAAGAATTTTTCAACAATGTAGGTGACCAAACATATTTAGAATATAAAGAGGTCATACATGTGTATGATGAAGAATGCGAATAATATTTTGAAAAACTTGACAAAAAATGTAATGATGCCGTTGTAATTGAAAACATTACAAATAGCATATTGCATCTTGGACATCAAATGTGTGGAAAGGGACAAAAAAATATCATAAATGTTATCACCATGTTTGACACCATGATTGTACCCAATTCTAACACAATTTAGAAAAATAAAATATCATAATATTTTCATGAACCTATCAGAACTTGACAATTGAATTGCCAAAGTCGTTATGTTAATTACATAATAACATTTACACAAAACATCCAACAAACATACAAACAAACAAATCATTCATTCACCTCCTTGAAAAAATTATAATCCATACCATTATTATTTTCATTCAAATGTATATAACATCTTATTTTGATACAATTTATTTGGTAAAATGCACAAAAAACAAGATATTGTTAATATGACAAAATTTCAAATTTCAAATATGTTCAAATTGAATGAATTTCAAGATCAAGCTTTTAAACAATTACATAAAATACATACCAATAAGGCTACAATAAAAGTATGACTAGGTATGTCGATGGTGCAACAAAAATTGGAAAAACACAAATTATTAAAATTGTCAAAGAATATTTCAATAAAATGAGGTAGTATCTACATTAAATGTTGATGCACACACAACAAGTGTTGCAATGTTAATAAATGGTTTAAATATAATCCTTTGTTAATTGGCCTTTTAGTTGACAAGTAATCAACACAAATAAAATAAAGTCATTGTACATTGATTGGACAAACAATATAACTTAATATAGATAAAGTAGGTTGCAATATGCTTGCCAACATCCACCTAAAATTACAAACATTAAAAGCAAACATTCTCCTTCGAAGATTTAAATATTATGTCTATGAAAGATTTTTTAACAATTCCCAATAGTCAACAATTGCCCTTTCATTCTAGGAATAAATAGTTGATATTTTCATTCACAAAACGCAAAAATAAAAAAGGTGATAGGAAAATTTTTGCAAGACATTGACTATGTGAGTCCCAACACAAAAATATTGACAAAGCAAATGAAGGAAGTTGAGGATGTGTAATATTTTAACATGTTTCAAAACATACATAACAATACCATAAAATGTTTATAATATTTGACAAATGCATTTTTTGTCAAAATTTTAAACATTTTTTAAAAGCTCTCCATGGGATATAACCACACACATTGTACCCCATAATGAACTAAAAAATGCAATCAACCATTACATAATTAATCAAATTTCAACTAAACATAAACATGAAAGCCTAGTTTAGTAATAAACACACCAAAAAAACCCCTTGGATATGCTATGCAATTCATGGTTAGATATACCATTCCAATGAATAAAAGTCATAACCTAGTTCCATTTTTTAAGATGTCTAAAAGCACGAAAGTAATGTTAATAGAAAATTTATTATATATGTGACTTGGACATGTTAATGGTGATGTTGATGAGGCATTCCAAGTTATGATGCCAAAAATGACCCAAGAGGATAAAAACATGCAATCCATTCCCCAGCTCATGTTTTGGTAAATTTTAAAACTTCATATAAAAGAACACATAACAATATCCGGCATTGGTTTGGCTGCATTTTCAATAAATGTTGGACACATTTTTTTTTCAATTTCAAGAACAATTTCATATCAACATGAAAGAAATGAATACAAACACACCAAAACATTCAAAATCCAAAGGTGTCAACTTTCATTAACTTGGCTTACTATTTAAGTAATTATAAAAGATAAGGTCAAAAATTCAAACACTTCATCATATGCATTAAAAAACCACCACATGGGTGAATTTTGAATATGCATAACATTTATATTTGACAATCTTTCACCTATGTAATTTACTAAGATCAATAATATTATTAAAATGTACAATTTAAAAACCTTAGGAAAAATCCATGTTGCATAAATTTAATACAAGTTTGACAACATTTAAATCAGTTGACACACAGTCACAATCAACAAATAATCAATTGATATCACCAAATAATAAAAATTAAAATAATCCTCAACATAAAAATCATAAATAAAGTTGTGCTAGTTATTTGCGAATGATTTACACCAAAAATTTTAAAAATATGAAATATGATCAATATTCATATCATACCTTAGGTGAAAAGATTCAATATAAACAAAAATATTACCACACATTTGCATCAATGGCAACCAATGGATAGTAGTCCCATTTGTTAATTCTCATGCATCTCATTACAAATGGATAATCTTTGATTCCAACAAATCTAATGAAATTTTGGATCATGAAACATTTGAAAAACTCCAAAGTTTTCTCCCATCTTGCTCATTAACTTGTATCTATGTTGTTGCAACAACATGATACATATTCTTATGGACTTTTTTGTTATTATTTATCTAGTTGACATAACATCTAACATCCAACCAAAAACTTTGAAATATATTATCACATTCATGAAAACTTACACTAAAAATTTGTTTGTCAAATCATTTTTTGGTACCATATCCAAAATTGAACCCATATTAGTTATGTATAAAAAAATCCATGTGCATAAAATGCATTTAAAGAATCCACATTAGACAATTGTTAATATTCATATAAAAGAAAATAGTTTAACTAAAAAAATCAGCTTGAACTAGATTAATTTTAATGTAAAACAATAATTAAATAATGCACAACTTGAATTTTATATTCAAAATGTTATAAATGCTCTTTGTATGAATTCCTAAACCTTATAACAATTATAGACCCTAATAAATAATTAAAAAAATTGTTATTCATAGTGTGCAACATAGTGAGACATTAATTTTTATTTCTTTTCTTTCTAAATGCATGTGCTAAATTCTAATACACCTATATTGTTTCAAAAAACTTCATTTAATAAAAGAAATCTAACAAATATTGTGCTTCATAAAAATGAAAATTTCATGTACAATCTAATGTGACAATAGATTTGAATGATGCTTCCATTTCATGGCACCATTGACAAATAATTAACCAATAATTAATTTAGTTTTTTCTAGTGAAAATTGTTGTTATAGGAATGAAACTCACAATTAGCCCCAAATGGTCAAGTTTCACCACATCTAAACTTCTAAAGAACCACAAATTCCTTAAATTTTTTAGCTTTTGTTAGAATAATTTGTACAAATACATATGTAATTGAAAGAAATATTTCTGAAATTCAGAATCTCGAGAATTTGATTAGAACCTACTATAAAAGAGGAAAAAACGAAAAATAATTTTTTTCCCTAACCAAATATCTAAAACCCAGAAAACCCAAATTTTGAGTAAAAAATCCAGATGAAAAGAAAAGGAAAAGAAAAATAAAAAGAAAGGCTCCAAGACGAACATTACAAAAATCCAGGAATTAAACACAAAAAATTAATAGAATTAATAATCAAAAGAAAAAGAAAAAGAAAAAGAAAAATGATTCCCTCAACCCTAAACCCTATCCCTAAGCCCTAAACCCTCGAAACCCTAATCCGTGATGCCTTCGCCTGCATGCTCCTCGCGGCACAGTTTCTGGCAGGGAGAGATCGTCTTGATGCTCCGCACGGTTCACCATCGCTCTTTGTCGTCGCGAAGGTGCTGAACGCTTTAACGTTTGGAGGTACCATTTGCTTGTCCTTTTTTCCTAGTCCTTCTTGAGTGAAGAATTTGGCCGCGGTGACTTGTCCCACGCCTTTCTACGAATATTCTGACAGTCAATGTCTTGTAGGAATCCTCCTCTGTCTGGAATTGAGTGGTTTCCTTCAAGAGTGCTTTACTGCAGTGTAGGCCTGTTTGTAGAAGCTCTGTCGTTAACAGATGTGGTTCTGATTTTTTTCTGATTTCATGCGTAGTCCAGGAAATCATCAGAGGATTGAAACATATTATTAGGTCAAAATCGGTTTCATCGTAAGCAATGGGGCGAAAGGCAAAGATTACGCTAGGACCAGGGCAGCTGCTCATGAAGCAGCGGACGTCTGCGGCAATACAACAAAAGGAAGAAAGAAGAGGAAAACGAGAATCAAAGCCTTTGGAATCTCAAATTGATGTGCGGGATTTGGATGAAGTGATGGAGCAGGCAGAGCTTGCAGGCCGTGTCTTTTCTGCCCTCAACCCTCTTCCTCAGCTCCTTGTTACCCCGTATGTTTCAACTATCTCTGTGACCAAAAAATGGAGGAAGAGTGAATTTCTGAGACTGTCACCTGTCTCATTCAATAGTTGCAAGTAGCTTATTGCTTAATGCGGCTCACAATGTGCAGAGAAGGAGATGCCAACAATTTGAAGGGTAAAACAGAGGAGCGAAAGGCAGAGGAGGCACTGCACCAATCCAGTCTTGTTATACCCAGAAGGTGCTTATTCTGTCCAGAGATCTTGCATTAGGTTTTTGAAGCATACAGAGTCATAGTGGTTCTCTTAGACCTTCCATGAAGTATTCACTTTGAGGGAGATGCTGACTGAATTTGGAAGCACTTCAATAAGCCAATTCCTGTAGTGTTTTGGTGACCATGGGAGGGAACACATACTCGGTCGAGGTGTAGGTTATGTTTGAGGGTGATAGAAATTCGTGACAGGTGAATTGTGTGAATTGCAGGCCAGAATGGCATGCCAGCATGAGTGCACAAGAACTGGATCTGCAGGAGCGGCAATCTTTTCTGAGTTGGCGCAGAGGATTAGCCAAGTGTGTAACAATCTCTTGTTTCAATTTTGAGATACATTTATCATTTCTAGGCTGCATTGATATTGTGTCCTGAAAATGAGTCAACAATGGAGAGGACATTATCTGGTACCTTGTGATAGAAGCTTGGTATGTTAGTCAATTTATGATTGGCCCCCAGCGACTGCCTGGACCTAATGATGTTAGTGGGGATGTTGTGGTAGCTTCTCAGTACCCTACATATTGCTGTTGTTGATGTTTCATGGTTCCTCAGTCTTTCCTCTGTTTTTAGGGTTTGGTATTCTTTTTTTCTTTTTGTTCTTTTCTCCTTTTTCCTCTTCTCTGATTTATTGTCAGATCTGACATCTCTATAGCCTTGTTATCAGGTCATCACCCAGTTATTTTCAGGTTGCATAAATCTTAAGTACAGAGGAGTCCTGATTTCTCATGAAGATGTTATCTGGTACCTTGCATTATGTCTCAGTGATATCCCTGCACTCTTAGGTGCCAATCGATAGAAACTGATTTTGACACAATGATATTTCACAGACTGGAGGACAATGAGAAACTCGTTCTTACTCCTTTTGAGAAGAATTTGGACATTTGGAGACAATTATGGCGTGTGCTTGAACGTTGTGACTTGGTATTTACTCCTGCATGTTCTTTTCTGTATCTTGTGTCTTGGTGTACTTGCTTTTGTTTTGCCTTACATCTCAGAGTGGATGCCATTCAGTCCTTTGTGCTCCTTAGAGTTCTGCATGATATAAGGACCTTTCAACATATTGTCAGTGTTGAGAATGTTGTGTTTCTCATGTGACCAGGTTGTGATGGTTGTTGATGCTCGAAATCCTCTCTTTTACCGATGCCCTGACTTGGAGGTATGCACACATTCAATGGCTCTGTTTTCTCATATAAACACACAAGTGTTTGAAGATTCAGATCCAAGTAGAGACTCTTTTGTGCCAATCAGCTTGTGAGCTTAATTGTGCTTATATTAGATAAAGCAGTAAACTGATACTTAAGTGGTTTGGCACTAACCATTTTGGTAAACATCCTGAGTGAGAGTATACATATGGTGACATGATTTGCATGCCTTGTTTTAAATATTTCAGACATGGTAGACTCAGAGTTACCAACAGTCAGTTTTACAGATTCTTGAGGTTTTTAATGTTGAAAATCCCTTTATAGCCTGAATGATGAGTTCAATCTTTAAATGAAGAACAAACGTAAATATTTGGAATTTCTACTGAAACAGACAACAGAATTGCTTAATGAATAAAGTGAGATCAGCATTTGGAGTTTCATCCTTTGTTGTCTTCAAGACAATCCTTGCAAGGGGTTCCTGTTTTGACAAAGGCAGCTTTATGCCCAATTTATTCTCAAACTTAGATGATCCCAAACACTTTCAGTGTCTGTTCTCTTTGCTCTTTGTTTTAGTGGTGCTTTCCTTTCTCCTTTTGGTTTTCTTTTTTCTTATCTTTTTGTAGTATGTTCTATTCTTCCCATTGCAACAGAAATATGGTTTGCAGGTTAGTGGTTAGACTAGCCTATACCCACTGTAGGGAGCTGATGAAGTCAGTGGGGAAGAAGAAGTGATAGAGAAGTTGCTATCATACATGGTATTGTTGATGGTCCCTGAACAAGTGAGAGACCGTGACCTTTGTTCATACCGCATATGTTTGTCTTTGTGTTTTTATTCTAGTTTTGTCCCTTTCATGTTCTTTCTGTAAGTCCTTATTTGGAAGTCTTTCTTTGACTTAAAAGGAGACATTTTAATGTTGTTTTGGCTTTCCAATCATGAGTATGGAAATTTCTCAATGTTCATGAGAGTTATTATATTGGTTTTTCTGTTGGGTCTTCAGTGCCTTTATGTTTGTGCAGTAGACAGCATCATGGCTGAGTCTTTCTGTTCTGTATTTGTGTCAGAAATTTAGCACATGGGTTGATGTTTGACATTGGTCTGAACCTGCCATTAGAAGTTCCTGATGAAGTCAGTGGAGATATAAGGTACTTAGTTGCTACCATACATACTATGGGAGAGAGAACATTCTTATCGTTCACACTACATTTTTCTTCTGTTCTCCTCTCATCTCTTGTTGTTTGGTCTGAAATTTTGTGAATGGTATGGTCAGGTTATGTAACAATCTCTACTCATTGACTGAATTTGTGAATACATAGGATGCTCAACACTTTTGTGGACATTTAGAAACTGTGTTTTGTTGGCTACAACCAGCAAGAATTGACATGAGTGCATTGACCAGTTATACTGTTGATTGTGATTCCTATAGGTCTCTATTGTCTCTTAGAAAATTTCATGTGAAAGATGAAGTATGCAAAAAGTGGATTGTGAATGTGTGTGGGTGACCAGGTTTATGTGAAAGAGATTGATTGCAACAGGAAAACTATGCTTTTGCTAAACAAGGCAGATCTGTTGAGTAGTGCTGCAAGGTATGTTAACACTGTTTCTCACCATTCTCCTCATCAAGAGAGTAGCTTCTCTTCTGTTCAGGAATGTTTCTTTTGTTGTTCACTGAAATGCTACCTCGTTTTCTGGATGCCAGTCTCATTGTTTTAATTCAAGTTTCACCTTCAAATTTAGCTTCAAGTTTCCACTGAAGACTTATCTCCAGGACTCCAATTTGCAAGAACATTACGGAAACATGACTTTTTTTAGTCTTTCAAGCATTTTTCTTGTGGTACTTTGGAGCGAGGTATTTCTCAATGTTTGGGTTGATGCCTTTTTGTGCAGACAGAAGTGGGCCGATTACCTGAAATCACAGGGCATTCCATTCTTGTTCTGGTCTGCCAAAGCTGCTACTGCTCTGCTTGAAGGAAAGGTGCATGGCCCCAGCAGCACATTTCCTCTTGGCCACTCTGGAGCCCAAGATGAGGAGAGTGAAGCTGACAATGATAAAGAAACGGCCATTCTAGGACGTCAGGAGCTCCTGAGTCGCTTGCAACAGGAAGCTGAAGCAATTGCAGAAACCCGGAGGGCAGCATCACAGGAATCTATTTCTCACCATCTAAAGGCACAAAACAGTAATCTTTTGGAAGGACAGGAAAGAAGTGACTGTGAAATGGGCGCTGCAAGTTCTACAGGGCGAGTCATTGTTGGGTTTGTGGGGTACCCAAATGTGGGAAAAAGCTCCACCATCAATGCACTGGTTGGTGAAAAGAAGACAGGGGTTACATCTACACCAGGGAAGACAAAGCATTTCCAAACACTAATAATAAGTGAGAAGCTCATGCTCTGTGATTGTCCAGGTTTAGTATTCCCCTCCTTCACAGGTTCTAGATCAGAAATGGTGGCTGCAGGTGTGCTTCCAATTGACCGTATGACTGACCACCGTGGCCCCATTGATGTTGTGGCCACAAATGTACCAAGATGCACTCTTGAGTCTTTGTATGGGATCACACTACCACAACCCAAGCCTTATGAGCCTCAAAACCGGCCTCCTACAGCAGCCGAGTTGCTGAGGGCTTATGCTTTGTCGCGGAACTATGTTGCAAGCAGTGGACTACCTGATGAAACACGAGCTTCTCGCCAGATCCTGAAGGACTATATCAATGGGAAGCTAGCTTATTGCTATTTGCCACCAAATGAGGGGAATGCTGATCCTCTGGGTTCCTGGCAAGTATCTTCTAGTGTTGATGAGGAAGATGATTCAGGTTTAGATCTTGAGCAGCATGACAGTGATGATGAGTCAGAATCAATAGTTTCTGAGGCTGACGAGGGCAATGGTATCCCACCAGAGAGTGTTGGAGAAACCAGGGGTGAAGAAAGTACATCAGCAGGGGCACAGTTATTGGGGGTTGGAACCTCTGACTTAGAGACTGTTTTCTCAGACCTGGATACCTTGAGTCTAGGTGCTGGTGCAAAGATTTCGAAGAGTAAAGCAAAGGCTGTTGCTACCCATAAGATGCACAGGAAAGCACCGCGACGGAAAGACCGGTCATGGAGGGTCCAGAATGATGAGTCTGATGGAATGCCTCTTGTAAGGGCAATACAGAAGTCTGTAAGCCATGGAGCTGCTCACATCTCCAGAGTTGCTGCCTAGGGTTTTCATTCTCTTATCACTTCTAGCTGCCCATCCATGTCACTCAAGCTGCTGTTGGATGTGGTTAAAGAAAAGCCTACCAATTGGATTGCAGGTGAGGATGATCACCTGCCAGCCCAGGCACTTGTAAAACCTGGCAAGTGGTTAGTGTGTAAGGATGGTGATCAGTGGCCAGCAGCCTGAAGATACTTGTAGAGCACAGTAGTTCACTATCCTGAAATATGTACTGGCTCAAGTATTGTGCACTGAATGCTGGAAAGGATGTTGTCAAGTGTCAAATACCATAAGGCCCCCTACACCCCCCACCTGCAATATTCTTTACATGGAAGTTCTTGCATTCTCAATATTCAAAGCCTGTTCCAAATTGTATCCAGAGGAGATCTGTTTTTGGAGTGTTTGCAGGGCAGCTGTTTCTGGGGAATGTAGAGTGTGAGTAGAGAGCACATGGTGACTAGGACAGTTATTGGATGTGTTCATAGTTTGCACTTTTTTGCATGTTATCTTCCAACTGTTGCTACAGAGTTTTCTCATCAATCTCATAGATGTGAATCTGGGCATGGCAATGGACAATGAAGTAGTGATGGCAACCTGTAATCAACTTTTTGACTTTGGAATTATGTCCTGTCAATAGGTGAGACTTCACATTTCTAAATGTTAGCTATGCCTCTTCTTTGAGGATGCTTTGTGATAATCTGCAGGCATATTTGTAATGTCTCTGGATGATCCCTGGTGAATTATAATTGGTAATGAATGTGGGTATGTGGGACCTGTCTGGCTGTTTTCTCGGTACTAACAGGGCTACTGGTATGGTGAATGTGAGAGCCACTCTTCACTAAATACAATTGTAGGACCCAAATGTTTATGTTTACAATGCTATGAGTCATCAATGGTTTTGGAAATTGGGGTCACGTTTGTGCCTGATTGCATGCAAATACACTCAGGGTTTGGGTTCGTGTAGAATGACTCTTCAGTTCGCAACTGCTCTCTGCCTTTGGTCCCTTGGATGGGGCCGTTTCTTTGCCGTGGGGCTCCTTGTCTGCAGCTCATCAAGTCAAGAAGATGTCAGGCTGCATGCAAAACTGGCAGTGTAAAAGAGATTGTGTAAGAACTGAATTTCTGAACATGGTATTTTGTAACATGACAGGCTTACTGGTTTTGGTGCATCTCAGTTATCAGCTCCTCAAGCTCTGGGCCTTCTCGGAGCTCTCCTGTATTCAGCTTGTCAAATAGGGTTACAAGTGCTCTCCTGTGATCAATACAACCCACAGCAAAGGTGTGAGTGGGCTGTATATGATGAATTCCTTGTTATCAGAAAGTATAACTGGAAAGCTGACAAGCCAAGTGGGCCATTCCTGTTAAGTTTTGGACAACTCTACTACCTGGCATAACATCCCAGAAGCTAAAGCAATGCTAGTTGCTGTGGCAGTGTTTTACAGGTTTTACAGGTGTCGTGATCCATCCTTCTTGAGTTTAGCAAACATCACAATTTGTTCCTGCTCTCCTGTTGCAACTTCTCCAGAACCAAACCCAGCTATACTGATTTGCAAACAGAATACTTTCTGTTGGTTTGAACAGGCTTTGGGATATGCTTATAATTAGAATTTCTTTGTTTACAAGAGAGGTTGACAGCTCCTCCTACCGGTCTGGAGTAATGGTCTTAAGGTGTCCTTGGAACCGACGATGACCCTCCACAGCATGTGCCATGTTTCCTGAGAAAGATGGCACAAACACATCACTTTGCACAGACACAATGTAGTCCAGGGCTGCCATTTGAGAAGAATGCTGAGAAAATGGTGCAAGTTCCTCCGCGGATGCTATCGTTTCCTGTGAGAAAATTTGCATGATGTTAGAGATTTAAGAAAAAAATTCTATTGCAAGAGCATTAGGAGTGAAGATCCTACGAAGTAGAGTTGCCAATTCCATAGATGAGAATCATCAGGTCATTGGACTCAAAATTGTCAAGGTTCAAACCATATTTCTACTGTAATTTCAAGGCTTTTCTCAAGTGATATATTGGATGGTTTGTCCCCCAGTTAGTTCTTAAATTGTGAAGAATGCATTTGCAAAGTATATCAAGTTCACCTTGCTCATCAGATTTGGGAAATGAGAGAGAAATCCAGCCATCCGCTCCTGGCCACCATAAATTTCTCCAGCTGCTATATAGATGTGAGTGCTTGCAGGATAACCAAGGGCTTTCAAGAATATTGCAACCTCTGTTGGAGTAAGGGGACAGAAGCCCCGTGATCTTTGATGAGCAGCCTTTATCTTCTTGATCCTCCAATGAGGTGTATTCTTTCTGAAAACCCAGTGCAACCAAATCAGTGAGCTTTCAGAATAGACCATACACCCTTTCAAGAAGACCAGAAGGTGCAGACCACAATAAAAGAGAAAACAGTGCAATAGGACACTTGCAAGCAAGTCTGTTGTTGGGAAGGCATATAGCACCTAATAGTGGTAAGCTCAAGAGCTTCACTTCTATTGAGGCCATATGTGCAACCACTGAAGGCCAGCATATCCTTCTCATATCTTAAGTGCACTGCAATAAATGGTCCATTTGACCTCATTCTTTCCACCAGCTTCTGCTCACAAATCAAGAGTCTTCATCTTTGTAAGTTTCTTGTAGTCTCTACTTTTTCAAATCAGCTTGCATCCAGAAAAAAATCCATGCATCCAGGTGTTGATAAATTAAGTACTTAAGCAGAGTTTTGGGTACCTTTCCAAAAGCTTCAATATGAGGGGCAAATCGAAGTGCATCATAGTGAACTCGGCAACGCAATTTTTGAATGTCTGGTGGCAGATTGCTGTTTGCAAGACGTGAATCTGACTTGGCAGCTTTGATGATCTGCAGCACATTGCCAAATGGGCATTGTCATAAGGATTCCTGTAAGGATTCAACTTCTGCAATTCAGAATGCAGCAAGAGGAGAGACTCTTGCAACAAACTGTCGAGCTTTATCACACTGGTATTTTGACACATCACTGATTCAAACAACATTTATCTAATTCAACTGCAATGGAGGAAGAAGGGAAACAACATCAAAGCAGGAGACAAAAGATCAAACTACATTTCTCAAAAGTTCTTCAATGTCCCCTTCTAATGACTAATACCAATTGAAGAAAAGACAAGTCATTCAGGAAATATATAGTAGACTAGTGGATCTGGGAAGCCTATGGCAGACCTTGTATCTGCTCCACAGACTGGCAATGTCCTCCTCATAGTACTTCACATCAGACCAGCTTCGAAAATCTGTAATGATTTTGGTTTCATCATGGAGGAACTCTGGAAGTTTCTTGACGATGGGTACATCCCCTTGTACTGACTTGATGAAGTGATCAACATCAAATATATCTGAAAAGTTGCTGCAATGCATGTAGCTGTTAGGAACACATTGCCACCCTTCCAATGGTGATGCACCTTTAGCTCAACTGGCAAACAGTACAGTTGAGCCAGGAAATTGAGTACTAGAAGTGAATCTGTAGAGTGAAAAGCCACATTGGGTCAGGCTTCTAGCTATTTCCCTCAGGCTGTGTCATTTGATATTGTTTGACAGTAATGTATACCAAACGATTGTGCAGGGGGGAAGAAAAATCTCACCTTGAATCTTGCCAAAAAGATGTCTTGTCCAACTCTGGAATGACGAGTGTGGCATTCAGTATGCGTGCCACTGCCACCATATCACAGATCTGCATATTTTGATCAAGATTTGAGAGGAGGCTCTAGGTCTGGCAAACAAATCCTAAGCCAGCACAAAACCTTATAACAAATTCTAAACCTACACAAAGCTTATGCAGGAAGAACCCAAGAGTCTCCTTGTGGTGCCTATTGCTTGAAAGAAGTCACAAAAATTGCATTTATGCTGGGAAAAACTTGCAGAAATTCTTGAGTTCCAGGAAGCCTCACCCCTGCTCTCATTTGATTGAGTCCTCCATTAGCTGCCACCATGAGATAACCTCTAGATTTTCCAGGAGCTGAGAATTTGCAAATGAAGCAACAGCTCAGGTATGCATACAGAACTCAAAGAATGCTTGTTGAAATCAGAATGAAAACTGCTTGAAATGCATACAGTATACTAAAGAAAGTAACCATATAAATTTTTAAAGAGTTACAACACAAGGAATGAGGCAACTTGCAAACAAGTTCATCAGTGGCTTACCAGCATATGAAGGACTTGGGTCCACACATGGAACAAAACCTTGATCTGGTGGAGCCCTCCAAAGCTGCTTGAATCCCCCCACCCACCAAAGAAACAACCATCAATAGATGAATTAGGCCAAATGGGAAGAAGATTAGAAGAAGACTCAGAGAGACAACAGATTTCACTAAAATCTGCTCTCTTAGTACAACTAGGGTCTGAAACACAACCATGAATTCAATAACGATTAGATCAAATGCAAGAATAGAAGCAGACTCAGTGAGAGGACAGGTTCCCCTAAAATCTGTTCTCTGGGCTAGCTACAAGGATCTGAAAGACAACCATGGATTGCAGAATTATTAGGTCAAATGGGAAGAATAAAAGAAGACTGAGAGAGAGGATGGATTTCACTTAATTCTGCTTTATGGGATACAAGGATCTGAAAAACAACCATGGCACCTAAAATCAGGTCAAATGTGAAGAATAGAAGAAAACTGAGACAGGACAGATTACACTACAATCTGCTCTCTGGAGTACGAGGATTTGGAAAACAACCATGAAGTGAAGAATTAGGTCAAATGGGAAGAATAGAGGGAGACACAACAGAATTCACTACTATCCAATCTCTGGAGTACAAGGATCTGAAGAGCAACCACCATGGATTCAACAATTAGGTCAAATGGCAAGAAGAGAAAGAAGACTCAGAGAGATCACAGAATTCACTACAATCTGGGAATCTGATCTCTTGGGGTACAAGGATCTGAAGAGCAACCACCACGGATTCAACAATTAGGTCAAATGGCAAGAAGAGAAAGAAGACTCAACGAGAAGACAGACTTCATGCATCTCTGCTGTCTCTCGAATAAAGATTTATGTGAAGAGCAACCATGGAAGAGCAACCCATTTCATGAAATGGGAAGAAATAGAAGACTCAGAGACACAAGAGATTGGACACAAGAGATTGGAGTACTAAAAATCCGGTCTCTGGAGTACGACAAAATCTTCTTAAAACGGAACAGAAGTGTAGAATCTCAAAGAAAGAAAAACAAAAACCACCAGTGGCATGAGATAAACTGCTAGATCACTCACTTTCTCGGCAAGTACATTTCGAAGCCTATGTACATCTGCATCCGACTTCTTCGTCGTCGTCGACAAATGGGGACGAGCAAGTCGAACTTGATCTCCTCGCTCCCAGGCCCTTAGACGTTGAGAAATTCTGCTCCGTTTTCCCAGCTGCAAGTCGAGATACCAAATCCCAACTGAATAACAGAAAGGAAAAATATCGGATCCAAAGACTTATGGGTTTCTACCAGACTTATGATGCAAGCAGCAGCTTCGAGCAGCTAGCTCGTCTGTCTTTGGATCATCTAGAGCCCATGGATCACGCGGATCTCTAGTTCCTCAAAGATCTGCAATCCAGAACCAAATGGGTGCAGCTGATCTGAGGAAGAATTGCAAGTGGACTCGGATTCTAATGTACCATGTACCTCGGAGATTGCGAAGTGAACAGCAGGTCTGCGTCCAGCAGCAGCAGAGGAAGGCAGGTGCCTAAGGATAGAAGACAGCATGTCCGGATATATGAGCGTCGACATCAGGACTCCCAAGGTGATGCAAATGTATACAGCAAGCCATACAAGAGAAGGAATGATCTCCAGGTTCCGTGATCGACCGCCGCCCAACTTCAGCCTTCGGCCTTGACGCCGTTGCATTGCTGCTTGCTTGCTTCTACTAGTGTAGCTAGGCTGCGTTGGTTGGCGTGCTCTCTCACTTCATGAGCAATTTCGTCGCCGCATGCAGCTCTGTGCAGGTTCTGATCTCTCGAATCCGCTGTTGTCGTCCCAATACTTTCGAGTCTAAGGAAAGAACTAGTGATGCAGGTCTGATTGACTGCAATCTCTCTGTTTGAACTGATCTGCTGATCTCTCTCCAAACGGACTGAGGGGTTTTTTTCGGTGGAGGCATGGACAGTTGCAGCGTCGGAACAAACAACGCTTGACTCGTGCAGCTCCGGCTTCCTACTAGGGGCTGCACCACCCACCAGCCGGAATGATGAACAGAATGTTCAGCTAGACAACAACTCTATTGCTCCAGAAGAATGCACGCAGCTGATCAAGCAAACAACAAACACATTGGAGGTCATGAGTCGGAGCTCCTCGGCGTCACTAACATTTTGAGGAGAACTATTTCGTCAAAGGAATGAGTAGTTGGAAATGGGTTTGTGACTATCAGCAGCAGCTGGTATGAATATCAATTGCAGACTCCTGAGGCGAGTACAATTAGTTGTTGAGGAATCAGTACAAATTCCACATCAATTGCAGCTGCTTTCAAATGCTCGTCGATGGCTAACTAGTGGCCGAAGATCGATGCAGATGGGTCCGGATCAGGCAGCTAATCATGAGCTATGAATATTTTTTGCGGATCATGACAGAGGTGGCAATGCAGTTCTCCACGAATCCAAAGACAAGCTGCATTTGAGTACAGTTCTTGATGCTCTAGCTAGAACGTCACCGATCCTCGACCTCCTGATCTGCTGCTGCAGGGGTGATCCTCGACCAAGTCAGATTCAACAGCAGTTTCCGAGTCCGCTTCTTCTTCAGATCAAGACAAGGAAATATGAATGCAACAAAACAATTCTCTATTTCAAATTTCTGAGTCCGCTTCTTCTACAGATCAAGACAAGGGAAATGAATTGTAAGATTTTTCTCTATTTCAAATTTTCTGCTGACAGCCGGATCTATGTATCTATGTATCTATGTACCATGGGGCCAGCTGCAAACAAGCTTCGTTCTTCTTCTTCCAGTCATCATCATCTAAGAATTGAAAACTCCGTGAGCTGCTCATGTTGATCGATCGAGCTTCACAAACTTTTCCTATCAAGTGCACTAATCTAGAATGTTGGATCTAACGGGAAAAAGAAGACATTTTTTGGATGGGAAACAAAAACAAAAGCAGCTCGTCAGTGGCGTCAAATCTGAAACATATTGAAAACCACTCACACATTCATTCACCTACAAACCCACTGTAATTACTCCACAAAAAAGGGTCCTCCCTCCCTCCCTCCCTCCCTCACTCACTCACAACAACATTCATTCATTCAACCTCATTCACCACAACAAAAGAAATTCACCAACTTGGTAGCAACAAGCAAACAGAGATCAGTGCAAACAAAACAAAACAAAACAAACCCCCCAACACAACACAACAAAACAAAAACTTTCCAGTGCAACGACAAAGATCTCTGTCTCTGGATTCAAAGGCCTCTAGCTAGAAATGGGTGGTGTACCAGGTTTGGTGGTGGGTTGGAACTTAGAACCGCCGGTTCTAATGAGTACAAACTGAATCCAGATCAGCTCTGATTTTCGGACCCGGTTCCAGAACCAAAAGGGGAGGAAGAACTGGACCTAGAATCAGATTCTGGGTTGCATTTCATGTGCGAAACCTAACCAGAGCTGGAACCATCCTAATTTATTTTTTAGAACCAGAACTGAGAGGTTTCTTGATAAGAGTAAAGAGTTGCCCAATACTGGAAATTAGGCGAAAAAAAACCCTAAAGCCCTAAAACCCTAAACCCTAAACCCTACCCGCACACCAGAAATACAAAACAGGGGAAGGGGAAAAAGCATTGAGACAAATTAATTGCACATGCATCCATCACTGGCATTCATTATCTTAACCAAACCAGAATTGGGTATGATTTTTGGAACTTGTCCCTGAACCAAACCTGGAGTTCCTCTTAAAAAGAACCGGACCCAGAACCCAGATTCCGGGTTTCTTTTGTGTGTGGAACTGGAACCAGCACCGTTTTATTTTTGAGAACTCAAGGTTCTTCATCAAAGTAAAGAACCGGCCAACGCTGGAAATTACCCGGATGGAAAATCACGCGACTGGAAAATTTGCATGGGTATATGAATTACCAATGGGTATATGATCATCATCATTGGTGATTCACATAGTTCATCATGGCCAAAATTCTTCTCCTTTGCAGCAACAACAACAACAACAACAGAATTCATTCATTCACAAAACAAAAGACAACCAATTTTGCTTGTACACAAAATGTAGGTAAGCCCGAATGAATGAATGAATGAAAATTTTAAGCTAATTCTGCCTGGATTTCAGTTACATCAGATCCATCAGCAGCAAGCAGCTCACAGGGTTCTTTAGAAGATGAAAATTCATCTGACTCTATTATTATACACATATATCTTCCCCCAAAAGCATTTCAGAAGAATTGACAGCTCTTTAAATGAAGCTCACTTACTCATCATCTTTGTTGCTCCAGAATTGTTGTTGGAGATGATGATGATGATGATGATGGTGGTGGTGGTGATCAATCATTTCTTGTTCCCAACAAAAGTTTTGTGGCTTTTTTGACCAAAGGACCGGGAAAGTTTTAGACTTTTTCGGGAATTAATTAAATTTGAGGATTAATTCCATGTTGAATTGTTTTTAAAAAAAAACATATATTCTGAAAATTTAAGCATTTCCACAAATGATATAATTAGTGTGAGCAACATTTAAACAGTCTTGCACCTTATACAGTTACA
>Ga0209208_10002306_pt1 | contig 27324 bp, 12 predicted proteins | sample S1TSphfallax_3_FD_187694 | JGI IMG/M metagenome (GOLD analysis project Ga0209208, IMG submission 187694) | Host-associated microbial communities from peat moss isolated from Minnesota, USA - S1T2_Fd - Sphagnum fallax MG (SPAdes) (version 2) | ecosystem: Host-associated > Plants > Peat moss >...
AAATAAATACATAAATACATAAAAACAAAAAAAATGAAGATAGACAAAATAAGAATAGAAAAAATAAAAACATGAAACAAATAAAAAACTATAAAAAAGGAATGGAAACAAATGAAACAAGGAAAGGGAAATACAATAAAATAATTTTAAAAGAAAAAAATTCCAAAAATGAAAAAACCAAATAAAGAGTAAAAAATAAGAAAAACCCTACTTGAAAAAAAATGAGGTGTGTCTTCTTTCTCCAAACTTCAAACTTGCATCCAAATAAAAATATATATAAAACAATAATAAAAATAGAAAATACATAAAAATAAAAATAAAAAAGTTAAAAGTTTCTAAAACATGAACCAAGGTGGCCGAAGGTCACGGGCACCCACTAGTATGAATGGTTGCCATGTCCAAAATCTCTAAATATGAAAAAAGGTTGTTTATTCGTCACATTGAGATCTTGTAAACCATGGTCCTCTCCATCATGCTCTCGTTACTATTGGAATGCCCTGGATGAGAGTTGAGGTGCCTGAAGGTGGTTTGCCAATGTGGGGACCTCTTGTGCAAGAGTTAGCAAATATGTTGAACAATTCTGCCATTGAAAGTTCAAGAAAATCAAAACAAAAAAATTGGGCCACACTTTTGGTATTGTTAGAAAGTGATCAACGGAGTAGGATTTTATTCATAATTTTTGGGGCTAAAGTTTAGGGTTTAGGGTTTTTTTGGCCGGAGAAATGTGGAAGAGGTGAAAGACCAACCCTGTCCTATAGAAAAACAGTGTTTGGGCAGTTCTTAGAATTAGGAACAGATACCCGCTGGTTATCAACCCAGTGACTCACAGGTTCTCAAAATGTTCAAATGATCAGTTTGTGACCATGGTTCTCAAATTGTTTTAGAAAGGTCAAAGAATGAGCCAAAGAGTCAACCAAAGAACCGCTGGTTCTTTGTCGGTTATATCATGAAAACTTCCGGGGTTCTTTGAGGTTTTTGAATAACTGGAACCCTGGCCATTCTTTTGATTCTGAACTGTTTTTCAAAGAACTGGAACATACGGTTCTTTAAAAATTCAAAGAACCGCCCAACAGTGATACAAACCTACTCTGACCCTGCCAATCTCCTTGGCAAAAAAATGGAATGCATGATGGCCTCTGGAATACGCCCCCGGATTTTGACGACCTTGAATAATTGACCATCAGAAGTGACTGGATATCCATCCGACCGTCGAAGGCTGCCAGCAAGTTCCGGATCCAACGACTAAAAATTGCTCGGAGACCGGCAAACAGCAGTCATTCATTATTGGTCGTGGGGTTTGTGTTGTCCTCTGGAATACGCCCCTGGTTTCAGCACCTGGATCAACTGCAGTTGCGGACCTCAGATTGGGATGTCAAAATTGGCTTCAGTGCGCTGTTGATGAAAGAGGAGAGGAGACGCGACTTCCGCGGAAGAAGAGACTTGTTGCTTCGCTGATTGATCCTCTTGCTCTTCCAACATGGTTCGTGTTTTTCTCCTGCAAGTTTCAATAGACTTGGATCTCGTGCACAGCTTCTTCCCCCTTTTTTTTTCGCTTTTTTTTCCCTTTCATTTATTTATTTTTTAGGGGCCCGGCAGCAAGGATCTGTGCATTTCGGTGTTGTTTTTTCGTGGATCATTTTTTATGGCGTTGTAGAAGGCGGGAAGGATATTGTAAATGCAGTTCCCGTTCTTTGATTGACGTATTTGAAATGCCTTTGCTCCTGCTGCTGCTGTTGCGTACTTCACTCATGTATTTTTTGCGTGATTTGTCTTCTGCTTGAATGGGAAGAAAGGGTTAGGGCATTGTATGGTGGTGTGTGTGTGAATTTAGGAGTTTCAGTTAGTGCGGCAAGTCTGGCAGATGTGTATCTCTCCCTTCTACGCATGTGTGGAAGCGCTAAGCGATATTTTATGTTACAGTATTATGTCACGGATGCTTGTAGTGTTAGGGTATTGTATGGTGGCGTGTGGATATTTAGGAGTTTCAGTTAGTGTAGCAAGTCTGGCAGATGTGTATCTCTTCCCTCTACCCATGTGTGGAAGGGATAAGCGAAATTTTATGTTACAGTATTATGTTATGGATACTTGTAGTTTGTCCACCGTTTTGAATCCCTTCTCATTTGCATGTTTCCGCATGCTGATAAACCCTGTTTTGTGATTCAATTTTCCTGTTTCTGGTTGATCCATTGTGTTCTAATCATATTTGCAACTGAGTTTCACTAGGATTTTCATATGTATGGAGACCGAAAGATGTGCAGAGGTTAGGGTAACGGGCTGCAGTGTATGTCAATATGTGATGCTTTTATTTGTGGGAAGCCTGCTGAAATAACTGTGGGATAACTTTTAACTTGATATTTGTGCTGGGGACATGCTTGAGTCCTGGTCTATGATAATGTTGAGTTGACAGCCTTACAATTCTTAAGAGAGCAAGCGAGAGGGTATGGGCAGGGGCAGGGGCAGGGGCAAAGACTATCTACCAAAGAGAAAGGCTGGATGATATGGGGTTCTGTTTCTTATGTGTAGAGGTGATGTTGCTGGGTGCAGATTCACTTTGTATTGTTGATTAGCCGGCAGGGCAAAGTAAGGTTGACCAAATGGTATTCACCCTACAGTCAGAAGGAGCGCACCAAGGTACTCGTTTTCCTGGTCCATTCTTTGGAGTTTTTTTTAGTGTGGAAGCTCAGGCAACTTTGCATGTTTCAAAACCATTTGCCTTCTTTGTTCATTGCTGGTTTTAGGAATTCTCATTATTTTATTGTGGCTGTCGGAATGTAGTTGTTGAGGTGGTCAGTCTAGGATAAATTGCAGGTGATGCCTGATTATTCTTGGGCTGTTAGACTTTTTTGTTTATATTATTTTGGACTTTGCACAGGTTATACGGGAATTGAGTGGCATGATACTCTCCCGTGGTCCAAAGCTTTGCAATTTTATTGAGTGGAGAGGCCTTAAGGTGGTCTACAAACGGTACCACACTTGCTGGTTTTCAAATCTTCATTGTCTGTGGTTCTGTTTCCTGGTTTGCTCTTCAGTCATGCAGTATGTGAAGAACTCTTTCTTGTTTGTCTTTTTCTTCAATATTTGTTCAATGAATTTTGCATCTACCAGTGAAAACTAGAAGGATTGTGCTGGGATGGCAGGTATGCAAGTCTGTATTTCTGCATGTGTGTGGACACAGAAGACAATGAATTGGAGACTCTTGAAATAATCCACCACTATGTAGAGATACTTGATCGCTACTTTGGCAATGTAAGTCCACTTTCTTTGCATAATATGAACAGATGAGATTCAAAGGTGTGAAGAATGAATTTTTCTGGCAATGTTGTGCCAGCTTTGAATGTAGCACTGATCATTCCAGAGAACAGGATATCCTTTGTTTAAGGAGAAGTCAAGCCTTTGCTTTCAATGCTGTGCATTCATGGAGTCATTAGAGAGCACTTTGTATAATCTACATGTCAAGAAAGTAGATGACATGTAAACCCTTTCACTTGAGCTTATGACTTCCAGTCTCCTCAGGGTCATGAACTGCCTGGCCCTCCACAGGCCAGAAAAATGTGAAAATGCTGTTGATAAGTGGTTTTTTCATGGAGTAGAAGTCCTGAGTTTTAGCAAGAGCTTGATTTTGTTGCATCATATTTGAATTTGTGTGGTGTGGACATGCCAGGTCTGTGAGCTGGATCTCATCTTCAACTTTCACAAGGTTTGTTGTCTTTCATGTATGGTCGCTTAGTGCCTAGAATTTGTATTCTTTTAATCAGTGTAAGCTTGTGAAAATAGGTCTGGGAAGCAGCAAATTTGGAATGCAATCCTCTATCATGAACTTAGGTCTTGTTCCCAGTTTCTGGAGCCCAGTTCCTAATTGTGGATTTGAAGCAATGGCATTTTTAATGAGATTCTTGCATGTATTGGCTACATGCCTATTGTCTGATGCATATTCTGCTTGCAGGCATACTACATCCTAGATGAGGTGCTCATTGCTGGAGAATTGCAGGAATCCAGCAAAAAGTCGGTTGCCCGTGTTATCGCTGCACAGGTGTTGGCTTTTATTCCTACCCTTTTTTGCTTCAATTCTGCTAGTGATACAGTTCTGAAAATCTAGTCTTATTCTCAATTTCAATGCTCTTCCTTGGGCAACAGGTAGTAGTCTGACCTGTGTAGAACTTCTACTGTTTTCAAGTACCAACATGAAAAATTATAGTTGACACTACCATACTCATGGTCTCCTGAAATGTGGTGATTCCTTACTGAGAGGCACTACACAGTCCTTTTTGTGCAAACTATAAGCTGTGTCCCCATTGCAATTCTGTTCCTTCTCTAGAGTTGAATTGGGAACATTCACTGATAATTGAGGCCTTTGTGGTCTATCTGGTAAGTCAGGTACAATGGTACTAAACTGAGCTCTCTGCAAAACTGGTGAGCACCTCTCTGCTGCTCTCTCTTACCTGTTACTGGGCGTAATTGTGGCAGGACACATTGATTGACAATGCCAAAGAGCAGGCCAGCTCATTGTCCAACATGATTGCACAAGCCACAAAGTAAATTACTCCTTGAGTGGAGTCTCCATCATCACATCTCCAGCTTCACAGAATAGTATGCTGAGATGGTAGTCAATATTTTTTTTGTGAAGGTTTCTATAATGACTTCTCAATCTTCAAGCTGTTGTCATTGGTATTCACAATGGGAACTAGACATTGAATCAAGTATGATCTTGAAATGATTTTCCTGATTGAAGGAATGGATCCCTTCAAATTAGACTAGTTGAGCTAATGTTTGTGTTGTGACTTACAGGGGCTGAGAACCTGGCCTCCACTCATTCAATCCACTCAACTTGGTCCCCTCAATTCTGTGCGAGTTTGAAGGGTGGAGTGACTCCTGTATGAGGTTTGAAATAGTTATGTGCAGTTTTGAGTTATCCAGAGTGTGGTGATGCTTGACAGTCTCTGCAGCAGGACACAGATAAACAGCTCTGGTCAATTTCTGAGATTGGTAGGCATGCGCAGAGTTACTTTCTGTTGATGTGCCAGAGGTGTGCAGATTATTTTGCCTGGGTATGTCCATAGAACTTTTCCATACTTCATTTATCTTGCACATCCTGCAGTTAGGTGCTATTTAGCATATAAGGCAAGGGGATAGTTATGTCTAGTCCATTTGGTAAGAGTCACATCCACTCTATTCAAGACTAAGTCTAGTGCATGCACAGCCTTGACTTCTACACATTGACTGGATTGCTCAATTTTTTCATTTTCTTGGTCCACCAGGAAAAAACCCAGGGTTTGCTGTATCCAGTAACACTGTTTTAATTGCCAAAATTATTCAATGAATGTTTGAACATGGAATCTGCTCCTGATCTTGAGCTTAGTAAATATTGGATGTCATTGTTGTGATTTGAATGTTGGTATCATTACCCTGCACTTGTTGTCTTCCAGACAGTGATTTGACTTTCCCTTACAAATGAATTGTGGTGATCATCCTTCAAAATTCAGTGGATGACTTGTGGTGAGCGTCCGATCACTGCCCAATCACTGCCAATTAACTCCTACATGTTTGGGGCTGGATGACTATTGGGTTTTCATTGGTGTGAGCGATCAAAAGAGAACACTTGGCCAAGTTTCGCACCATTTGTGGCCTTAGTTGAAGCATATGTAAGTAGGCTTCTTGTCTGAAGTTCGTCATTGGGATGTGGACCCATCCCTCTCCCACAATAGTTTTGGTTTAGGGGTGTTATTGTCAAGGTCTGATGCACAAGACTGGACAAACAAAATTGTATACACATGTTGGTGATGTGACTAAACCATTTTATGGACTAGGTACCTGATGGGAGCCCATTGGTTATCAAGACTAATTCATAGCAGGAAACACCTCAACTGAAGGTCTTCTCAAACACTGAGGTCTCTTGTTGGTTGCCAGGTACAATGATATCTCTCTAACCTAAAAATTTAAACAACTGACATTTAATCCATGGATCATAGAGATCATGTGCACAAAGAATATTGGTCTCATTCCCACTAGATACCAAAGTCTTTTTAGCTTTCCTTTCTAAAGGCATACATGGCCTTCATATTTGTATATATCTAGAAAGGATAAGTGGATGGGCATCCTTAAAGATGTAATATATTCAATATTCAAGGTCAAGATTAAAACTCCAATGGACAAAAGTAGAGGTGAATTCAAATCATGTGACTTATGAACTATTTTACACCACCAAAGGGCACGACAAACATCATAGAGGGTGTGTTGGCTTATACATGTAGTCTTTATCAGGCTCCTCGGAAGCGTTATTTGCCTAATGTGCATGTTTGCAAGCCTCTTTGGACATGGATAGACTTTGTGAATCCAAAAGGATGTGAAACCATTCTTAAAAAACATATGTGAATTTTGCAAATATATTGAATCTATTCACCACCAAATGGTCAAGGCTCATTCTTTTTCGGTTCATTGCCGAAACTATTTGGAATTCATTAGTTGCAACTCATGCAAAAACTTGGTTGTCCTCACTCTCTTTTTGTTTGAAGTTGTGAAGGTGTGGGGATCAGGGGGTTTTTATTCTTCCAATTTTGTGAGGTAGGTGGACTGGTTAATTATCATCCACAAGAGGGCTTAGCCACATTTGGCTACAGGTCAAAGAGAAAAGTAGATTCATTTTTTGTGAAACCCTGCTATATATACTGACAAATATGGAAGAACCTTTGGTTGAAATATGGGAATTTCAACTTTTTTCCCCCTCAAAGCATGGTGACTTTGGGCCATTTTTCCCCCAAAAAATCCTTTCCACAAGTAGTAGGCCCTTTTTTTGGGTGATTGAGTGGGTGAAATTTTCCCAAAAAAAAAGACTCTGTTGAGAAAAATTATGTAATATGGGGAAAATGTCAAACTTATGACTAATTGCTTAAGAATATTCAAAGGATAACACAGTTCTACCCATACCAATGCTAACCAATGCATCTAAGTTAGCAAAAGTTGGTTCCATGGCATGCAACACAAATATACCACAGTAGTTCCAATGTGTTCTAATGCATGGTCATCCGATCTCCAGGCAAACCCAATAATTTGAAATAAGATTTTCAAAATCAAGGAATGCTATTGAACCTTAAGAACATAGGGAAATGGCATCAAATGAGGCAATGCTTGATACAAATTCAAATTGCAGGAACAGATGCATGAAAGAAATATGTTGCCTTTAACTACCATTTTAACATACGACAGATTTGTGCTGAGGCTTTACCTATTGGGTGTCATATATAGGTCATATTATTCAATCCATTTCTCTACTCTGTTGTTTTATGTATTGTTTCTGATTATGGATTTAACTTGTACCTAATGGTAAATTGTACAGTGTTAAATGATAATGTTCCACATTTGGGAAATCTCCTGTTGGCAGATGTAATTCCCTCTGGCAGGCGTTCACAGTGACCTTTGAATTAGAAGAGCACTGGTGACAAGAGGCAAAATTTACAAAGGCAAGGCAGGGATGGGTATCTCTGTCTATTCACCCACTCCATTTTTACCAAGGAGATTTCATCATCAGAGTAGGTCTGTAAGAGGAGGAAAGTGTAAAAATAGATCGGTACCTTGGTGAAGTCCCTCTTTCTATATTTTCTGCAACATATGAGGTAAAGGGGCATTTTGGAGTATGCTATGAAATAAATAATATCATATTAATGAATATTCTTTTACAGTTGAGAAGATCCTAAGAATATTTTAGATATGTATTTTCATATCAATTCTAATTATCACTTTATTTACATTTAAATAAATGATAGACTATACTTTTTCAAATTAGTTGCACCCTCCATGATCTTTATTTTTTTGCATCTTATTTAGAAAAAAATTGGAAGTGACTTCCATGGGTAGGTACAAATGTACATAGAGGGGAAGGGTAGGTTTATAGGTAGGCAAGTATGAAAGCTTCAGACAGACAAACAGAAACCATTCTTTCTACATTATATATATTATAGATAAATAAATTATGTGTCAGGTGACGAAAAAAATAATCTGATTTTCTGTAAAATTTTGTGTTTTGCCTCCAGAGATCACGCCCACACTACATCTGATCTGCCACCCCAGATTTTTGGAGTTTCTACCTCAACAGGAAGACAGACACCCCAAGAGATGCTCGCAATTAAGGATTTCTGTTGTATACAAGGAAAAAGCATCAATATGCTTCCGACAAAAAAAAATCTAATCAGATGATTGATTTCCTCAGGAGACCACCCAAAAAAGAAAAAGAAAAAGAAAAGAATGGAAATCGGAAGGGTCCTTTTTCCATTCTTCTAAATTCTGATTAGCAGCGCATGCATGCACACAATTGCTTGCTAGAATCGTCGTAGGTTCTTTTCACGTCTGACAAATTGGTAATTTGTACAGCACTGATCTCTGTAACAAACTTCCGAGTTTTTTGTTTTGTTTTATGGTCATGACACGAGGATTCAGAGACTTTTGATCATCATGGGTGGACGTATATATAACAAGAGCATTCTTAAGGCATAGCAGGATCATCTGATAGAGAGAAAACTTCTTTTCAAGAATTCTCTGAAATGTTTTTCTTTTGTAAACGTTGGGTCCTTCTCATTTTTTATTATTTATTTTTCACAATGGAGATCTTCCAACTTCAAGCACAAGGAGTTCTCTTGTAACTCCCTGTGTGACATGTGGGAAATTTATCAGAACTATCCTTTTAAGAAATCCCTCTTAGAACCGATGTCAAAGGGAAAATTGGTATTTCCCCAATCTGTGCTTTCCAACAAGGAGAAATTACCGACTGCCCCTTGTAGTCATTAGTCATATGGTAGAGTTATACATAAACCCTTCTAGATGAACTAATTTCCCTGTGCACACGAGGTTCCTTAGGAATGTTGCAAAACCCGCTCCATGTGTTGCACAATTCCGTGTTACTTACGTTTGTAGTCTATTCTTGGAGGTAAAGTTAGACAATTTTCCAACAAGGGAAGGAATCATCCAAGAGCTCCCTTGTGGTATATACTTCAGCCTCGCTCGATCGAGATTTCAGCTGCTGGTGGTGCTGCAAGGGAATCATCAAGTGCTGTGCGAGCCTCCGAGTCTGACAGAAGCTGTCACTGGTACTTGAAAACATGGCTGCATCACCAGCTAAGAAAGAGAACAACATGATGCAGCAGCAGCAGCAGCACACGCATCCAGCGAAGATGTGCATCACTGACACTTGCAAGAGACCATTCTCTGCGGGTCGGAGACGCAACAAGTTGCCCAAAGTTTTGAGCGCACCCAGAACAGCGCCGAGCGGAATAAGTACGGTGAGATGTGGTGGTGGTGGAGAGCAGAGCATGGCAACGTCTTCTTCTCCGGCGATCATAATCGTGGACGGTCCCGGTGGCGGTGGGGGGTGGGGTTTGTCAGCTGGAACTGGAGACTGGAGCAGCTGCTGTATGGAGGAGATCATGAAGGAGGCCATGATGGGACCGCCCCAAAAGAAGGCCAGGGATATCTTCCGCGACAAGGAGTCGCTGGTGGAGGAAATCTATAACCTAAAGACGGCCCTGGCGGACCAGGACACCCACTTCAAGCTCCACCAAGTCCACCACAGAAGCATGAGCGTGGAAAACAGGCAAGTGTAATTTACTACTACATACTAATTAGCTATATCAGTTTTCTTTTTTTTTGTCACGTAGCGGGACTGGTGATCATTCACAAGAGGAATGAGCCAAATTTGGCTACAGGTCAGAGAGGACACTAAAAATATTTTGGAATCCTGCCCAGTTTTGGCGACCTATCTGTCGGAACTCATTCTCTAGATCTCGTTACTTCTAACTTTTTTCCCTCAAAAAACCTTTGAGTAATTTGCAATGGATTTTTTTTGGTCATCAAAAGAAAACACCGCTTAGTGTTTTTGTTTTTTGGGATGAAATTTCGACCTGAAAAATATGATTTCAACCTATACAAAGGATTCTACATGGAAAAAGAAAACAGACTCAATTTTGTCAGATTTTTAAGACTTTTTTTTTCAAATCACCAGATTTTTATGATAAGTTCCGGTATGTAGCCAAATTTGGCTAAATGATTTTCTGGATGATCGCCGCTTTGGCTACATCACAAAATCCTTAAAAAAATACCCTGCAGCAGTACTTACTCATTCATTGGCCACCATCACTGGACTTTCTTTCTCTCAAGCTTTCTTCCTTTCTACAAAACTGGTGATTTGAAGTGGACTGTCCCAAGAGGGGCTTTTTTTTCTTTCAAACTTAATTTTGTGATCTAGCTAGCCACACTGGCGATCATCCACTGTATGAGGAATTAGCCAAATTTGGCTACAGTTCAGATAGGAAAGTAGGTTTGACTATATTCCAAGATCAAAACCCATTTACTTATGCAAAGTGTGCTGATAAGTGACAAATTGGACATTTCCAATTGAAGTCATGACAAAATTTTGTCCTGAAAGATGATCAGAAAAACACATACAGGAAACTGGAGCTGGAAATAACCAACTTGGAGACACAAAATGGCTATGAAGCTCCTAGAACAGGGGGGAAATGTCGTCTACGTAGCAAGCTACTTGGTGCTCCCCTTGTCCCAATAAATCATTTAAAAGAAAATATCAAAGACAATCTATGTTTACTGCATTAAGCTTTAACTTGTAAGTGAATCAATAATATTTGTCTAAGTGTGCACTCATGGATATTTAAACATTAAAATATTGTTTAAATCCAATCCAACCTTGAAGACCTGGAGGATTTGTTCATGACCTATACTGACACATCTGATTTTAACAATGAAGACAAGTTGAAATCTTCTTATATATTATGGGTGTTTGAAGCTATGTTATGAAGCTTAAGCAACGAAGCTTGCCAAATCTGCAAATGTAACTAGATTGCATTTGGCAAATGCAATGGTGGCTCTTCTTTACCATCATTTCTTGACCTTTGTTATAGCCCAAATTAATATTCAGCCTTTAAATTATTTTTTGAAAATCCATTTGATAATGGTCGCCATTACTCTCCTTTGATTTCCAAAAGGCACCCAGAAGGTTACTTAACACACTCAATCTACCTCCATAGGGAAATTTACACACAGTTTGCCTGCTTGCTTAATGTGCCATGTCTTGTCAAACCATCAAGTTTGTTCCATTGGAGATGATCTTTATCAAGGAAATTGTTGCTACTCACTTACACAAATAAAGTGAGTAGGGTGATTGGCGTATGTAATTGTAGGGTGTAAAGCAAAGCTCCTTGAGCTCCAATCTTTATTCGAAATTCAACGAGAGGAGTTGATTGAGCTCAATAAAGATGGCAAAATCTCATTGACTTACGTAAACTCTAACTCCTTATGGAGACCTTCAGGCATATGCAATACAAACTTGCTTGCTACTATAGCTATAGAAGGAAATCATTGCACGATTCGGTTTATGAATTGGACCCAACCTTAAGTTGAGCATGTGCCTATCTTCAACTGCCTACTTAATGAAACTGATTGGCATGCATCTGTATATATCTTCAGGAAGCTCGAGTGGAAAGGGATGTATTTGCTTCTGAAGTTCGAAGACTTCAAAAAGAATTAAGAAAGTTACACCACCTGCATCACAAGATTATAACTGGAAATGCTGAAGTTGCACGCTTACGAGCACTTATACATGGCTTCAACTTGCATGGACAACAACTCAGTCAGACTATTTCTGTAAGTGTGTTCTTTTTTTTTTATCATAGTCATAAAACTTTTGCTTCTAAGTGCTAGTTTTGTGTCAAATAGTGAAAAGTTTTACCACTTGGATATCGTTTGCATACAACCTAAATGAATTGCCTAAATCAACATTACTCTAGTTGTGTGGGATTGGAATATCATAAAGACTTCCTTTGCTTTTTAAAGCAATTTGGGGGCAAAATTTCACCCAGTTTTGGGCATTGTGCCCTGTCGGGCATTACATTCTTAAGGCCCTTGTGTGGGGGTTATTGCTACTGTTGTGTGGGTATGTTGCTTCTGATATCCTTGGCTAAGGATATATATTTTTCCAATTTATTTACCCATGAAAAATACCCCCACATAATTAATAGAACTTACAATGTTTAGGGTTCAAGTCATATTTGTCTTAAACTTTTTTACCAAAATGCCAAAACATATCCATCTTCAATATGGGTATTTAACATGTATTCAAAGTCATGAATTTCTAGCTGTATAGCTAAATTACCTATTGATGGCACTCAATGACTAGTTAATAAAATTTCCTCACATGATGGGTGTCAAGTGCGACCAAAATGTAGGAGAAAAATCACATTCAAGAACTTTGAGATCAAAATGTTAAAAAATCAGGTTGTAATATATGATCATGATATATTTTTTGGGCATATTCGCATGGTTCCTGACATGCCCGGTCAAGCCAAACCATGAACATGTCTTATCCCCATTCCCCCACCTATGCACTTATGTCATGTTCACTAGAGCTTACATATAGATGCCATTTTTCCTGTCCAACCCAGCTAGTGACTTATCACCAAGTTAGTGAAACCAAATGTATATTCATGGGAGATAACCCTATCAACATACATCAAAGCCAAACACCCAAAGGATCCTAAGCAGCCTTTTCTTTCTACTGGCGAAGTTTAGCCAAAAATAGAAAATAAATGATTTTCGAGGGTTTCCATCACCAGAAATGAAAAAAAAAAGGTGAAAATTATCATTTTTTTTTAATTTTTTTTTTCCCCAGTCTGTAGAAATGAATATAGAAGGTTGATTAAAGAATTCTGCTCCCCATCTGGTTTGTAGCCAGATTTGGCTAAATCTTCCTAAGGACAATTGCTATTTTTTATAAATCTTCCTATGGATGATCACCACTTCCACTACATAAAGAAATTCCTTTAAAAAAAACCCTGACCCTAAGAAGCCTACTCATGTATGTACAACCAATATGGGAAGAGAGTCAGATTATTAACAATCATTACAGTTAACCTATGGACATAACCCTGTTTTTTACTCTCTTTTTCTCCCCTTTTTTCTGATGTAGCTGAAATGGCAATGATCCATAAGGCGACCTAGCCAAACCTTTGGTTGTTAAAAAAAAATCAAAGTGAAAGAACTTAAGCATGCTCACATATTTCTGGTTACCTACTGGAACTTAATATAGAATCTGGCAACTTTCTTTAAATTTTTTTTTCTAAATTTGGCATATAATCCACCCAAAAAACCAGCTTTTTTGGGGGCATTTTGAATTGTTTTGTTCCATTAGGTTAAAATGTGCTGGGAAAAAAAATGTTGATACATAGATTCACACAGCCCAATAGCTACTAGAATGACATAGGAATCTAAATTCACTCCTTTAATTCATTCCATTTCAAGAATTTTGACAATATTTTGACCTGATGCAAAGATGATGTTCCTGGATACCATCAGAAAAAAGATGAAATGTAAAGCAATATTTAGATTTCTAATAATGAGTGACATTGGTTGGTAGGATGGCATTTGATAAAAATATGAAGTTGAAGGGTTTACAACCACCCAAATGTGGAAATTACTATGAATAATGAATATTTGGTCCTATTGTGGCCTCATGTATATTTATTATGAGCATTGTCATTTAGGTTGATGAAGCAAGAAGTTTATTATATGAATTATACAAAGTCAATAGATTGATTCAGTCACCTTATTGTTTCATTTTAAAATGATGTTATGTTGTTGTAATGGATTTAAGATAGGAGCAAGCCCATTTATACTATGCATTAGAAATAAGCATTTTGGGGTGAAAGAAGAGCAAGGATCATGAATGAATTTTCATAATTTAATTTCAGCCAATAATCAAATTATTTAATAATGAATCATGGTGTGTCTCAGACTAAAATTTTGTATCATTAATGTCATGAATATGAACCAATCAAAAATAATATTCTAAATAAGCTAACAAGCTATAAAAACATCTTTACATTTCACACCAAATTGGCAATTCCTTGCACCTCAACCAGATGTTATGCATATTAGGAGATTGGAAGAATATAGACAAGCCACCAATTACCACTACAGCAACAGAAAAGGACTTAGATTGAAAAAGTCAAGCTCCACAATAAAAACCATAAAACCATATAGGAAGAGATCTAGAATTTCTTTGAGCAAGGACCTAGCTAGGAAACGCAATATCTAACATTTTATTTAATGTTGGAAATAAACAAAGGAAGGATTAAATCAAGAAACCCACATATCACCCACAAATTAATCTTGTGGCCAGGTTTTTTCTTTTTGTTTTCTTTTCTATTGTGATGTAGCCACAGTGGCAATCATCCACAAAGGGAATTAGCCAAATATGGCTACAAGTCAAAGAGGAAAATAGAAAAATTTAAGAATCCTGCTATATTTTGATATGACCTGCTGCTGGAATCTATTGTCTAAACATGACAATTTCGAAAATGTTTTCCTCAAAATGTGGCAACTTTGGCACATGTTTTTCATAAAAATCCTTTGAATGAGTTGCACTTGATTTTTTTGGGTTGCCAAGTAGTGAAAATTTGCTCCCTAAAAAAACAAACACTAGTTGTCACTATTGGGTGGCTTGTTCATAGAAATATTATAAACCACAATACGAAGAGATCCAAAAAACATCTTGACCAACAACTTAGGAAATGCAATAGGGTAGTGTTGGGAGTACCCTATTGCATTACCCTATTGAATAGGGTATTGTTTTATTTCCAATCACTGCCCACAAGGTCAAAATGAATGTTGTGGCTAAATTATTGTTATTATTATGGCTAAATGGTATGAGAAATTGGGGGGCTTGGGATTGGTTGCCTGCCTACTATTTTTGTAGAGTTACAAGGAGAGTTTGGAACAGAAGAGAAAGGAAATTCAAATGTGGAAGGCAACTGGAGAGGCAGCCATGGAAGAGGCAAAGCGACAAGGGCAACGACTCGGGGAGCTTGATGAACATAGCAGTGTCCTTCAAGGCTTACTTGATCGGGAGCGTGTTGAGAAACGGCGGATGGAGAAGCGGACTCGGTTGCTGGAAGAAGATATTCGACGCTTGGATAGAGAAGCAGAAGCCAAGAGGCTGAAGGATGCCCTGGCCAAAGCCAAGCGCGATGCTAAAGCTCGCAGGAACAAAATGAAGAAGAAGGGCAAAGGCAAGAAGGACAAAGGCTCTAAACTTGATGACAAAAAGGACAAAGATTCTTCATCAGCTGCTCCATCAAGCTCTGCCACTACTCCCAAAAACCCTGCCGATGATATTGCTCAAATGTTCTTGAAAGAAGTGAAGGTGGCAACTCACAGGTTTATTGAAGATGCTCCAGCTTCCAAACCAGGTTCTCCCAAGACTCCAGCAGCTTCAAGATCCAAAGCTGCTGCTGCAGAAGGTGGTTCTTCTCCTTCTCCTTCTTCTTCTGCTGCTGTCGAGACTACTAGTGCTGATCCTGGAGCCTGGACGTTATCACCGGCTGGTGGTGGTTCAGACCAGATAGGTCAGGCTGCAGCTGGTGGTGGTTCTTCATCAGTGCCTACTACTACTACAATTATTCCTGGTGAAGAAGAGCAGCACAGAACCTTTGAAAGAATTCGCACGCAATTCACCAAAAGAGTTGACGAAGCGGAAAGCGATTTTTTGAGGAGGATGGAGGGAATGGAATACGGAGAGGGAGGGAGGCCCAATATGGAAGCAGCGGGAAGGCTGAATAGTGGTGAAGAAGAACGACGAATTGCAGAAGAGAAATTGCATCTGGCTCAACTGGAAGTGCAGCGGTTGGCAGAAGAAGCAAGACGCGCGCAAGAGGAAGCAAACCGACTGCTTGCAGAGCTTGAAGCATTGAGAAAAGCACATATGGTACCTCCAGGAGGCAAGAGATGGCAAAAGGAAAATCTCACCATACTTGTGGATGACAAAGACTTGCCTCCTAGTGAGTACACTTCCGACATACAAGACCAAGGTACAGAGATCTCCATCGAAATTGCGATCAAAAGCCCAACTTCTGAAATTGAAGCAATGAAAAAGAAAGCGGAAGAAGATGAAGCACGTAGGAGACTTGAAGAAGCTGAAGCCAAGAGAAAAGCTGAAGAAGATGAAGCCAAGAGAAAAGCTGAAGAAGATGAAGCACGTAGGAGACTTGAAGAAGCTGAAGCCAAGAAAAAAGCTGAAGAAGAGGAAGAAGCCATGCGTAGAAAGCAAGAGGCGGAGGCCAAGAAGGCTGGTGATGATAAAGAGGCACAAAAACGCATGGAAGAGGAAGCACGAAGACGTAAAGCTGAGGAAGATGAAGCGGCCAAAGGGAGAGCTTCCTTGGAGGCACACAACAAGAAATTGCAAGACGAGTTGGCTGAAGCGAATCGTAAAGCTGCTGAAGAGGAGGAGGAAAGAGCAAGACGGAAAGCTTCCATGGATGCTCGCAACAAGAAATTACAAGAGGAGTTGGAGGCTGCTAACCGACGAGCTGCTGAAGAGGAAGCCAAACGCAAGGCGGCTGAAGCTTCCTCTTCCGCTGCTGGTGAACAATCTTTCTTCGATTCTGAAATGCATGGCGTGATCAAGGATAACATCAAAGAAGTGTTGGGTCACTTGGAGACTATCTCTGATGCCGTGCAAAAGAAAGCTGGGGACGAGCAAGGAGAACAGCAACAATGACCCACTCAATCTCCACCTAAATAGCAACATCCATCCGCATTCATCTCAACCCAAATAATATTCATCCATCCGCATTCACCTCAACTTCTTTTTATAAACCATACCAGATCATATCCCTCAAACTATGCACATCATTGTTGCTTCTAATTTGCAGGTTTTGAGATACTTTCTTTGCCATAAGATCGTTTGGACTTCCTCACTTTCAAATGATGCTTCCACTAATTGTGGATTATCATATTTTGATCAACATTTTTGCTTCTACAAGAATGGCAACATCCACAATTTTCATGGTCTGGTGATTCTGATGTTTCATTGTCATATGATGAACAACATGTTTTCATTTGTTGTTAAGTTTCTAAACATGATGTGCCCATAATGACAATCCAAACCTAGCATCCGATGGTGTGAATGTGATGATGGGCTGTCATAATGGTGTTGTTACTCAATTGAAAAAGAAGTCAAATTTAAGTCAGTTGTACTTGGTTGGTCTCCACAAGGGGATCTTGTGATGAAAGTTTGTATTCAAACTTTTGATGCATGATAAGTATGTGACCCACATCAATAGATTGACTGTTAATTTTTGACAATAACAAACTTTCATTACCCAGTTGCAGTCCACATACCTAGAAAACACAACAACTAAGTGGCAATGGGTTCATTGACATCTCAGTTTCTGCAAAAATGCATTTGTTTGAACGAGTTTTTTTTGCTAGAATGAGCAAAAGTCAAATGAAGCCCATTGATTGGTTCAAAGTCATCACCTTAAAAATCAATGGTATCATTGTTGAAGTTAACACATCATTTATCACATTACAGGCCAAGGATCTTATCATCACTTTGCAGAATGATGATAAGAATTTGATCAATCATTTGTTTATCAAAGTCCAAAGGACCACTTGATGCTAATTTGATTCTCATGAAAGATGTTCCCACAAATTGCATATGTAGGCCTTGGTTTTTGGTTCATGCCAATGTCATTGACTTCTTGAATGACTAGGGATCATTCATCACATAATCTCTTGCTATTTTTTAAAACCCTAATTGTGTTGTAATTGTGCAAAATGTTTGTGCCTTCATTATTCATGTGCTAGATAGGATATTGAATATTCAAGTGGAATGAAACAATGCCAATCTCACCATTGAATTCCTTTTTCTTGTTTTGCCATACCACTTGGTGCATTTGCATGGTCATGAATTCATGGTCATTGTCAACAAATATTGCCACATGTTGTCAATGTACTAGGATGTTTAGTCAATAGCTAACATTGAAACCTCCTCGATGAATCTACATGATGCATATAACACAAAGGCTAGTCTCAAGAAAACACTTGATGAATGCGATCACTGAACTTTTTTCAAAGAAAGTTGGGCATTACTATTAGGCAATTCAATATTTTGATCCAATTTTGTGGTGATTTTTTTTCCGTTTTTAGAAACATAACAATAATGGAGTTCCACTTCTCAATCTTGGGTCAGGAGAAGGAGGAGTATTGATTGCCATTAATAGATTTATCCCTTGAACAAACAATGCAAGTTATGAATGACATACATGTATTAATATCGCTATCTTATTCATCAATTTAGTTAGTGGCATAGTATCATTTGTAATGCAGTTTGTGCCATAAACATTAAGAAAAAGTGAAAACCAGTGATATGCCATAAATATAAATTTGGACTTGCCATAAAATAAACTAAATAATTATATGTGGCAAATGCCATGTTTTATTAAGCCTACCTTAGGATACACTACATAGGAAAGTCATATGCAATATGTATATCACTTGACTCGGGCAAATGGTGCATTTCAACCAATGAATCTGCCTTTCGTTAATGCAACAATTGAGTGGAAGCAAATTGTAGGTTTGCTTTGTTTCATTCTTTCATTTCACAAAGGTAAATCAGTGAATTATAGCCATGCACACACAAGAAAAATACCTTTCCCCATAGTAAAGAACCATCATTACAACACAAGATAGAAATGTTCCAAAATTCTTTGGTTTACTAGCTTTGTGTCCTTTAGATTTGTATTCTACCATTTTGCTCACACTAAGGTTTTCAACATTATAGACGCAAACAATTTGCTCTTAGAGGTCAACTTCCTTGGATTCTCCAACCTTCCTCACCAAAAAATTTTATTAATTTGTTGATGGATATTTAAGGAAGTTCTTCCTTTTTTATACCAATTAATATTGTTCCAAGACATCCAAGACTTCTTGAGAAAATGAAAGCAGGTTGTGAACAAATGCACAATTCTAATTTTTTCAAAATATTTGCAAAGAAATTTTTAGGAGTATGTTAACCTAATTATTCCAATGTGTATATAATAATTGGTTTAACCAACTAGTAACTAATAAAGCATTATGATTTAAAGATATTTTAATTTTCTGGTTAACAAGTTTTAAAAATAACCAATTTGTTAAAAGAACTAGTCATTGGATTGTTGCAGTAATCGATTGATTAATAGGACAAGTGGATTTGAACTTGTGACCAGTAATTTGTTATTTTGATTTTAAAGTTGTATTGGCTAGTGATTGTTTAAATTACAACATATTATGAATCGGTATAACTAGGAGGACTTGGAGGTAGAAGAAGATCTATGGTAAATGTGGATTTAATTCATGCAGAACTACTCCACACTACTATAATAACAAATTTGCACTTCAATATACACACATTCACAATTTTTGCTTCGATTATAAACACACCTGACTTTGTAGCTCATTAAAACACCGGATTCATGGTTATTTCATATAACCAAAAATTATACTTCAAAATAAAATGTAGGAAATCCAGAGACAAAATTACCATTCATTTCATCATATTTTTGATACTACAAAAAATTCACATAACAATATGAATATGAAAATCATTGCAAAAGCTTATACTTTTCTATTTTATTGAAAACTTCAATCGAAATACAAAAAAATTCCATATTCTATTGAAATGAAATCAAAAGAACAAAATAATTTTTTTGGTATATCAAAAATAAAATATGTGGTTTTTTTCTATAAGTACTTATAGCTATTTCCTTATTCCCAAAACAATATGTGTAAAAATCAAATGTTTCTCCCAAAACTCCCATCTTTGGGTAGTCCTAAATTACATCAACATGATACAAAACCAAATAAAAATTCAAAATTCAAACCTACAATGTTCCATGACCAGTCCCTATCTTAAATGCCTTGTTCATCCAAAACAATATAATCAACCTACCCCTTTAACATTACCCCCTTTTTACTTTGGATTCTATCCCCGAGATCCTTGTGAAATGAAAGAAAATGAAATGAAAGTAGTCTATAACCTTCTAAACATTTGGCTTTTCCACTATAGTCTTCGTAATGTCAACTTGTACGTAAACCAATGGTTTTGTACCTAGCTCTGGCTTTGCAATTTTGACCTCTTCCACTAATTTAATTTGTGGTTCTACTTTTATGGGTTGTATCTTTGATACCTCTACCTCTATTGTTGGAATAGTCTCCACATGTTCTTATTCTTGAGTAGTCTATGGTTATTTCCTTTCATGGCCCCCTCCTTTCAGGTCTTGTGGTTCCTTAATTTGCATTTCCTCTTCCGAAACTATCCCACTTCAATCTCGTCATCTTAGCCTAATGCCTTCATATTTGTTGGATTGCCATAAACAAAAATTGGAAATTTCCTTTGATAAACTTCCAACTTGTACCTAAGGATTCTCCCATTAAATCTATGTTGGGCCAAATTCTTTTCCAACTCCTTTGCAAAATACTCTTTTACAACTTCCCACCATTCTTTAAATTTTGCATTAGAATCTTTCATCTTGTTTTTTTGTCTTCATCGAAACATAATATTGCAACATCTGTTCATAATCCTCTAATCTTTTCTTGACACTAGATGGGTCCAAACTCTTCCTTTGCTCTTATCCATTCTCTAACCATGCCTACAACTGTTGCAAATTCCTCTAATACTCTTTATTTTCCTCCACCAACCTTTCTTTTTCTACCTTCGCTATCCTTTTTTTTTATTCTTCAAAATTTAGCAGAGAAACATTCTTCAAAATCACTAATTCCGAATTTGTCAAAACATTCTCCTTCTACTTCTTCTCCTTAGTCAATGCTTCCACCTTATTACCCAAAGCTTCCTATTATTGTTTGTAATGAAAAAAAAAATCTACCCATTTTCTCTTTGTAGCTTCCCAAGCTTCAGTCATCTTCTTCAAGTCCTGAAGTTCATCAGCTTATGATTTCATCAAAGTTGTCTTAGCCTTAAGCTCCTTATTCTTTTCGTACAATTTTTGTATGAATGCTTTAACATGAACTATTCATTCTCTATCCTATTCTTCCTCAAGATTTTTATGTTATGCTTATGGACACCTTTTGGAAGTCCCTCTCCTTATCCAATTCCACTTGTAGTATTGCCTTTTCCTTCTCCTTTGTGGCCAAACTATTCTTTAGATTGCTCACCTCCAAATTCAAATTCCTCATATTCAAATTCACAATTGCCACGATCTAAAAGAATTGAGCTACTTTATCTACTTGCATTACTTTTGCAACTTCCTCTTTTACAAATTTTGGTGTATTTGTTTGTGTCATAGGATTTTTGGATCCTTCTACACATGATCCCATCTCCTACACTAATCTACTCCCTACCCTAAACTCAAATGGTTGTCCATGTACGAATCCTAGTTTACTAGTTGGTACCTATAGTCTTAGTGGTCTGAACATTATTAAAAGAAGTTTTGTTTTGACTATTTCCATCTGCAATCCAGTAGCATGCAAACCTCCTTGTGTTTACTATTGTTGTCGTTGTTGTTGCTATTGTTGTTGCTACTATTACAAATGATGTTATAAATGCTGGAAATGTTGTGGACTTCCAATGGTGTCCATCTAGTCTTCATAAATGTCCCCATCCATGTGTAGGTGTTCCTCACCCTCTAGAAACCTTGTGTCATGCTCCTTCTTAACTTTCTACCTATGTTCCCTTAGTTGTCTCTCATGTGGAGATGTCATCTGTGGTACTTCTGTAATCTATGTAATTGCCTTTACCATTGTTGGCATTGAATGTACCAATGTTGGCACTATAAATGGTGCCACTTTGCCCCTCATCATTTTTAATGCTCGTGCTTTTGTGCTTTCCTATTCCTTCTAAACTTTTGATCTTGAGGCTCCACCTTCCTCAGTTATGTTTTTCCTCTTAAAAGCACTTATTGAAAATTATGTTACAACCTTCTTTTTATTTTCTCTTATTGTCTACATCTATTTTCTAATTTTTTTGACCTAGGCCTATGGTTTTTATGGATTCTCCTTTTGGTGAACAAATAAATACTTAAATTTTTTTGCCAATATTAAGGCAAACTAATAGGTGTCCTTTTTATCCCCTTTATTATCCTTAACATACTTATACCACCAATTTAGTTCACTACACAAACTATTATATATAATATGTGCCCAATCCACCTTTTTCCACTTTTCTACTCTCATCAATGTGATAGCATTCTTGTTGCTAAAATACTTCACCTTGTCTCTTTGATAAATCATAGATATGATTGCAAGATATCTGATAGAGTATGGCAAACCTAAACTCTTTGCATTCATTGATTTGTTATAAAATTTGTAAATGCAATTTTACAATTTTGTAATGCCTACAATGCTAGTGACTTACTAACTTGCCCTTTCAACTTTTCTATATACCCTTTTGCACATACTCCAAAGACATCCATAATCAATTGTTTACTAATGACATACACCTTGTTTTGATACCCAAAATAGATATCTATGCCTTTGATAATGAATGTGTTCAAAAAATTTAGCATGATATTGAGCATTGGTGCTTCCCAATTCATCAAAAACAAAGTAAGAAACCTTGCTTTAGAAGCCCACTCTTCTTCTTCACTAATGTCTTTCCAATTCTCCATATTCTCAACATGTTTAATGTAGTTCTATTTCATCTATATCCACATAAATCGGTCAAGATTTAGAATGTGAATACCTTTATTTAGAAATGTAATTCTGTCCATGATTATGCGTCTTCTCTTCTATGTAACCCTTAGCACACTCGTATCAATCTCCATCGCCCTTAGTTGTACTTCTGTCAACACCTACAGCTATGTGAATGGCTGCATTTTCCTCTTGGTGATGTTCTCCTCCCTTGCATTTATTTGCACTACTTGTGCATCCACAAATTGTTGCTCCCTTGCATTAGTCTGCGCTACTTGTGCCTCCACAGATTATTGTTCCACAGCTTTGTCCTCATTCAATTCTTCAATGAACATTGAATCCACTGATGTAGTTCATGGTCCTTCTTGTTCACTTGCATGCCAACTTATTTTGTGTCTACGTAAAAATTCAACTACAAATGTTCTAATTTTATATATATCATGAATTATCATCAATGCAAATTGCATCTTTTCATTATACATTTTGCTTTCACATTCTAAAGATGATGGTGGATGCGACAACAACTTTACAACCAACAGCTGAACATTCAACACTCCATGTTCTGCTTTTCTCAACTCTTCTTCTATTTCTTTTTTTATCAATAGTTCTACTTCCTCCTCTTGTTTTTGTTTGTGTTCACTCTTTGTGCTTCTTTTTTCCTTTGCTACTCTTTGTAGTTTTTCATTGCACTCTTTACACTCATGCTTATGTGAACTCCAAAACTTTGAAAACACTCACAATTTCCAACAATAAACAAAAATAACTTTTAATTGTTACCTCATTTATTTTCATCCTTGAGCTTCCTACTCGTTGCATTCAATTTTTTACTTGCATATCATCTTTTAATTAACACTTCATTCTCAAAATTAATATGGCCCATCACCACCAATTTTTGTGTCCTTTGTACTGTAGAAGCACTTCTCTTCATCATTATGAATGAACGCCTTAAATTTCATTTTTTGATTATTCCACATCCCTAATCTCCTTACATTAGTGTATTAAATCCATCTTATTTGCCCTATACACCTTTTGTTAACTACATTAATTCATTTGTTAACTGTGGTAATTCATTTACTAATTACACATTTATTGATTGTACTATTATTTTTGCTGATTGTGCCAACAAATCTTATGATTATGCAAATACATCTAATGACTAGGCAAACATCTCTATTAATTCAACCAATACCCATAACAAATCAACTTCAAATCTTTGTATCCCAAAGCCCTCACTTCTACAATTATTGTTCAAGGATGTGTTGGTCATCTATGGTTCCAAAATCAGTACTATGTTGACTTCAGGATCTTTCATATGTTCTTCTTTTTCTTATGTCACATCTATGGTTTTTGTTTTACACAATCTTCATCTTCCACCTCCCTATTAGAATCCTCCACCTAAAGTCCACCTACATTATGTTCCCAATACATTGGCATTTGTTGTTCTTATTTTTGAATTTCAGATTCCATGTATTTGTAGGGTTTGAGCTTATTCACATTGACTAGCACAAGATTAGTTTTGAACTTCTCAATTATCACCAATAACATAATGTTATTTGGTAACACATATTGTACACTATACGATCCAAACCATTTCCTAGTGAACTTCCCTAGGTGTGACTTATTCCCCTTTGAAAACCATAGAACATAATCACCAAAACTAAATTACTTCTTTGGATTCTTTTGTTGATTCCATAATGCTCTATTCCATTGTTGAATATTAGTAATTTCTACAACCTTCATTCTAGCCTCCTGCAACTTTTCCAGCTTTGAAATTATGTTAGTTAAAACTCTCATTGAAGTATTGTCTCTCTCATTTCCACCAACAACTCGCATTATGTACTCTATGGGCATCAATGGATGTAATCCATACACTAATTGATATAATGTATACCATGTTATTACTTTGTATGCAGTTCTATGTGAAAATAACATTATGGACAAATGCTCATCCTAATCTGTTTTATTTTCACAAACTTGGTCAAAAATGTACCAAGTAAGATAGATTATACCTGCCCATTCCCTTGAGGATAATAGGTTGTAGAATTCACATGTTTCAATAAAAAATGATTTATCAAATACTTGATAGCATCATTGATGAAATGAACCCCTTGATATGTGATTATGGTTAGAGGACATCCAAACTTGGTTAATATGTAGTCATACATAAAAATATTTATAATTGTTACAGTATTATAATTAGTTCTCAATGCTCTTGCTTCCACCCATTTGGTAGCATAGTCTATGGCTATAAGAATGTATTTGTTTCTGGTATATCTTCCTGCTGGCTTAATTAGTCTCACAAAATCAAAATCCCATTTCATAAATGGTTCCTTTGGAAGACTTGTGACCAGCTTTGCAAGACTTTGAATCACCAATCCTCCTGTTCTTTGACATGCATCACAAGATTTATAATAATCATGCACATCTTTGTACATAGTTGGCCACTAATATCCATCATCCAATATATTCCTCTATGTGATTTCAATTGCAAAATGGCTTCTTATTACTCCTTCATGTAGTTCTTTCATCACCATTTATGCTTATCACTACTAGAAATCTTGTCATTTGCAACCAGTCACTATGCGATTGGCATGCAACTGATTGTCGTTTGCAACTATCTTGGTCATGTTTGCAACTATAAATTTGGCATTGTATAATTTTTGGGTCATACGGTTATGTGTGCAACTAACATGCAACTAAATGTGTACAACATGGACACGTGTCATAAAAATAATGGCCTAAACTTATACATACTTAAATTACTATATTTAATATATCTACATAGGTTATATATAATAGTGTAATGTAGCTTTAGTACTAAGGTTAACCCCATGTTAACTTAGGTTAGCCTAAATTAATTTAAGTTAAAATAACCATGGCTAAATTAATTATGGCTAATTTAAATTAAGCTAAATTAACCATGGCTAAATTAAATTAAGTTAAATTAATTATGGTTAAATTAAATTAGGCCAAACTAATTATGGTTAAATCAAGTTTGGTTAAACTAAATTAGATTATATTAATTATGGCTAAATTAAGTTAGGCTATAATATTCATGGCTAAACTAAATTAAGCTAAATTACATTAGGATAAAATAAATATGGTTAAATTAAGTTAGATTAAAATATGTATGGCTAAACTAATTAGGCTAAAATTAACAATGGTTAAATTAGATTAGATTAAACTATGTTAAATTAAACCATGGTTTAAATATGTTTTATTTTATTTTATTTTGGAATATTTTTTCAGAAAATGTAAATTTGATTTAATTTTTTTTTCAAAATCAATTAATATGATAATATTAAATTTTATTATAAACAATCGTAATTATTAATTAAACGTTTATTATAATTACACTGATAATCAATTATATATATATATATATATATTCAATATGTATTATATATTTAAATTTTATTATGTATGTTAAAATATTAATGTAAATAGGCTATACTAATTAACCTACAAGTATACAAACATCCTAAGTTAACTATTAATTTAAGCTAGATATAATATTAATCATGTTTTCATTAAGTAATCATAATTATTTCAAATATCCTATAATAATCTTTGAAGTGCAAAAGAAAAGGAGTAATGAAAAGCTAACAAGAAGAAAAATAAGAAAAATAAGCTTTCCAAGTTACAAAACGTTTTGTTTTGTTTTTTTTCTTTGGACCCCTCCTACTTTCAAACCTCATAACTTTCTTATTTCTTATTCATTTTAAACGATTTAAAGTGCTATAGGAGCGCCACCTGGAGTCCTACAAATCACATTGGAACTCTAATAGCAACAAAACAACATAAAATGAACTTTCTGGGTTTTTCTGGCCTTTGTGGTGTTCAATAGTTTTTTTTTGGAGTTTTTGACCCCCTTTACTTGGGGGGGCCATAACTTTCTCATTTCTAATATGTTTTCAACGACTCTTATTGTGTTAGTGTGTTAGATGCGCCAAGAAGAAGGCTTCAAGTTTGTTTTGCACACCAAAAGCAACAAAGCCCTACCTTGGCTGGTATAATCTAATACAATAGTTGCATTTAATGTGCAACTAGGTTAGTTCATGAGGTTTGCAATGGAATGTTTTAACCCATATCCTTTGGCTTCAAATTCTATTTGGCTCAGTATATAACTAGGAGTAATAGCTATGTTGTAGCCAAATATCAAATGCCATTGGGATGAGTGAATGGAAAAAGTTTGACCTTTATGAAATGGCTATACCTAAAAATAAAATCAGATTGTTTTAAACCTACCTATATAACCTAAGGCTAGCTACTTTTCAACCTACTTGCATATCTAAGTAAACTTACTTAATAGGGTTTAATTAATACCTACCTACCTATGCACCACGTGTCAACATCTTATTAGCCATAAATCGGACGATTTAGATTTCATTGATTAATATTTTAATTTTTTTAAATAGGTAGGCTTTGATTGCCATGTGTCACCATATAATTGGTGTTAAAATGAACACATGTCAAATGGTCAATGAACGTTCCATGGTGTGCCACGTGTCATCGTCATAGTGGTAGAAACTTTGATGATTGAGATTAATCCAATGAATTTTTTATTTTAAAAACAAAAAAATTAAAATAGGACACATATCCACAAGCTAGTTGTTTAATTTTTAAACATGTGTCATATTTTGATTAATTGCATTATAGTTGCAAGGATAGTTACACATAAGGTGTAACTACATTTGGATTTGTATGTATGTATGAACACACTACTAGGAGATGCAGCCCAAGTTCACTAGGCTATTTCACTATGCAACCATAAAAGTGAATTAAGTTCACTGTAATTTCACTACCCTTACCTTCATTGGTGAAAATGGTTCACTATATGGTGTAAATGTTTACTAAGGGTGA
>Ga0209208_10002307_pt1 | contig 27323 bp, 24 predicted proteins | sample S1TSphfallax_3_FD_187694 | JGI IMG/M metagenome (GOLD analysis project Ga0209208, IMG submission 187694) | Host-associated microbial communities from peat moss isolated from Minnesota, USA - S1T2_Fd - Sphagnum fallax MG (SPAdes) (version 2) | ecosystem: Host-associated > Plants > Peat moss >...
GCGCTCGAGTGATAAATGCGCGGTGATCCCGTATCCTACGATCCAGCGCGCCAAAGACCCGCGCGCCGCGCCCAAGATCAGCGCGCCAAGACCCGCGGGACGCGCCGGAGACCCTCGAGACCAAGTATGACGACGACAAACGGTGAAATCGCCACGGACTCTTCCCTCGCGCCGATCGAGTACGCCGAGGCCTCGCCCGAAGTGCGCGCCATCTACGACGACATCATGGCCACGCGCAAGGCCGACTGGATCAATCATTTTTGGAAGTATCTTGCGCATGATCCGCGGAACCTGCGCCGCATCTGGTTCGAGCTCAAGGAGATCATGGGCCCGGGCGCGCTGGACCCGCTGACCAAGGAATTGATCTACATCGCGGTGAGCATCACCAACGGCTGCCGTTATTGCATCGCCTCGCATGGCGCCGGCGCCCGCGCCAAGGGCATGTCGGCAGCGCAATACGGCGAGTTGCTCGCGGTCGTCGGCATGGCGAACCAAACGAACCGCTTGGCGGTCGCACTCGACGTGCCCGTCGATGCGCGATTCGCGGGCCCGGATCCCGTCACCAAAACCTGAGAGACGAGCATACCCATGGCTTCCTATCGCATCGCGCCCGGCGTCGCTGCCGCACTCGCGAATTACTCGCTGCCGGAACGCCTCGGCTTCGGCGCCGTCGCCGCGCCCGTCATGTTTCAGGCCGACTACCGGGACGGCGTCTGGGATGAGGGGATGCTCTTGCCGTATGGCCCCGTCGAGATTCTGCCGGGAGCTCGCGCGCTGCAGTACGCCGAGCTCGTCTTCGAGGGCATGAAGGCGTATCGCGTCGGGCATGCCTGGCCGAACTTCTTCCGGCCCGACGAGAATTGGGCGAGGCTGTCCCGCTCGGCCGAACGGCTGTCGATGGCGGCGGTTCCCGAGTCCCTGTTCTTTGCGGCGATCAATGCCGTGGCCGGCGCTTGCAGCGCCTTCGTCCCCGGCTCCTCCGGTCAGTCGCTCTACCTGCGCCCCTTTCTATTCGGCACGGAGTCGGGGTATTTGCTGCGAAATTCCACGAGCTTTCGATTCATGGTGATCGCGAACCCGGTCGAGGTCTATGCCGCCGGCGCGATCCGTGTGGCGATCGAGCGCACCGACGTACGCGCCGCCGTCGGCGGCGTCGGCGCGGCCAAGGCAGCCGCCAATTATGCCGCGTCGCTGCGTGCCTCGTCCGCCGCGGTCGCCCGGGGCCTCACCGTCGCGCTCTGGCTCGACGCCCGCGAACAACGCTGGATCCAGGAGCTCTCCGGCATGAACCTGTTCGCGGTCATCGACGGCGTTCTGCACACGCCATCGCTCGATGGCGCGATATTGCCGGGCATCACGCGCAAGTCGCTGATCACGCTGTCCAGGCACCTCGGGTTCGAGGTGCACGAGCGGCCGATCGCCCTCGATGAGCTGCTACAGCAAATCGAGAGCGACCGGTGCAGCGAAGTGTTTGCCTGCGGCACGGCGGCGATCGTCAGTCCGATCAGCGCTCTCGTGGAGGCCGACGGCCGCCAGTACGTGCCGACGCGGACCGACACGGTGGCCGCGCAGTTGCGCGAGGCTTTGCTGTCGATCCAGGAGCGCCGCGCGCCCGACCCGTTTGGCTGGACGCGCGACGTCGCCGCTTTCAGCGCCACGTGATCCTTCAGCGCCGAGTGGTCAGTGCACCGTGATCGAGCGCGGAGTACTGCCGGTCAGGAACGGTGAGCCACTGACGACGCTCAATACGCCGGTGCCGCCGGCGATCGAGAACACCGATACGTCGTTGGCATCGGCATTGGCCACGTAGGCGAAGGTTCCGGCCGGATCGACCGCCAGCGCGGCGGGCAGGGAGCCGGAGGCCACGCTGGCACCGACCGCCGTCAAGGCGCCCGTACTCGGCGTGATCGTGAAGCCCGCGACGTCGTTGGCCGCCGTCGCATTCGCGGCATACACGTGGGCGCCCGCGGGGTCGACCGCAACCGCCTGGACGTCGGACCCGGTGTCGTAGGGTGATCCGCTGATCGGCGACAACGCGCCCGAGGCACTCGCGATCGAGAACGCGGTGATCGTGGCCGCGCGTTCGTTGGCGACATAGGCATAGGTGCCGGTCGGATCGACGGCGATCGCATTGGCGCCCGCGCCGGCGGCGAACGGGGAGCCCGACATTCCACTGAGCGCGCCGGTGGCGGCGTCGATCGTGAACGCCGACACGGTGCCGTCGGTGAAATTGCTGACGTACAGGAAATTGCTGCCTGGATCGGTCGCCAAGGCGCTGGGGCCCGCGCCCACCGCATAGGGCGAGCCCGCCAGTTCGGTCAGCTGGCCCGCGGAAATGGAATACGCCGATACGTTGTTCGAGCCTTGATTGGCAACGAACAGATAGTTGTCCGATGGGTCGACGATCACCGCCACCGGGGTGCTACCGGTGCTGACGGGTGCGCCGACTTGAGTGAGCACGCCGGTTCCCGCTGCGATCGAAAATACCGACACGGTGTTCGAGCCGTTGTTCGCGACATAGGCATAGGCGCCGTTCGGATCGACCGCGATCGAGACCGGTGTCGTCCCCCCGGCGGCGAATGGCGAACCGTCGACCGGGGTCAGAAACCCGGTGGTCGCATCGATTGCAAATACCGAGATGTCGCTGGAATCTTGGTTCGCCACGTACGCGAATTGCCCCGCTTCCGTGCAGGTGACGATGACGTGGGTGACGGGCGCCTTGTCGATCGTACCGGCGCCATTGTGTACGGTGCAGGTTTGGGTGGGGTTCGATGGCTGCGTCGACACCGTGACCGAATACGCGTCGCCATTCTGCACGCCCGTGGAGAACGTGAACGCGCCGTTGCCGGTGATCGAGAGGCTGTCGCCCAAGTTGTCCTGGAGGACGAGACCGGATCCCTCGATGCCCGTGACCGTGCCGCCGACGTCGTACTTGGTCAGGTTACACGCCGTGAGCGCAAGACCAGCGAGGGCCAGCAGACCCAGTCCAGATTTTTTCAAACGGTTCTCCTCAACGCTTGTCGGTTCTTAATAAAACTTTACAATCAGAGACTTAGGTCGCGGGTCATTGCCTGCAACTAGACTGAAAAGGGGGTCGAGAGTTCCCGGAGGAGAAGCACGTCAACGCGCGCGCGACCACGCGCGCCGGGGCGCGCGGCCGAGCCATTCGGCGCCATGGCGCGACGGAGAGTAGTGCGGACGCGGATCGGCACGGGTACGCCCCGCGCAAGATTGGGCGCTTCCCGGCCCGAGAAGAGTGAGACGCTTAGTTCGTTTCCGACTTTCGGCGACGAACCAGCACGCCAACCGCGGATAGCCCCGTCAGCAACATCCACGCCGTAGCGGGGAGGGGGACCGGCGTTATCGTCAACGAACCCGTGATATTCTCGGCGTAGACCTGGCCCTGGCCGGGCGGCCCGCCATTGCCGAGAAAATCCCCGTACATGACGCCGTTTTGGTAGTAGAAATTGAAACTCGCATAGTGTCCACCGGCGTTCGGCGTCCCTACCGCGAATAGAAGACCATCGGAGTCCACGAGGGAGCCCGGCGCAGCGGTCGGATTAAGAAACGTGTCCGCCTGAAGGTTCGTTCCGTCGCTGTCCTGCCACAGGAATCCCCCCATGCTGTCGACACCGTTGTGTCCGATGTTAGAGGAGGTCACCAAGGACATGTTCAGCGTCCCGAGGGGCGTCATGCCGTCACTGCCGACGAACAGCGAACTGTTGATCGTGCCGGATCCGGACAGCGCCTGATCGGTCGTGAGATCCACCGTCAAGCTGCCCGAGGCGGACAGATTACCCGCGTTCGGATCGCTGAACGTGAAATCGACCGTTTCGATCGTATCGGCGAGTGCCGCTGACGAACCCAACAAAATCGCGGCGATGACAACGCCAGTTTTCAGGAGCTGCATGGATCGTCCTCAAGCCCAAAGAGTCCAGACCGAATCAACCTGTAAGAGAGACTATCTTGGCGTCGTAACACGGTGATGACCCCGCCGTGACAGGATGTGACACGAGTCTCCGGGCTTCAGGGCGCCCGGCAGCGTTGCTTGCGGTCGTATCCTCATGCAAACATCACCCCGACGTCCGGAGCAGCACTGCGAAAATCCCCATGAAGACGACCCGAGCCCGCTCATGATCCGAGAGTCCCCTCCTGAGTCCGAAGCCCTGCATCGCGCAGGCGTGGCCGCGGCGATTCGGGGTGACACGGAACTCGCGGTCGACCTGATCGCGCGCGCCATTCGGGTCGATGGACGCAACCCCGCCGCCCATAACGATCTCGGCGTCGTCTTGAAGCGACTGCGACAGTGGGGCGCGGCCTTGAGTTGCTTCGACCGGGCGATCGAACGGGATCCCGCGTTCGCCGAGGCCTGGAACAACCGCGGCAATGTCCTGCGGGAACTGAACGAGCTTCAGTCCGCAATCGACAGCTACCATCGGGCGATCGGTTTGAGTCCGCGCTATGCCGAGGCGCAGCACAATCTCGGCGTCAGCTTGTCCGACCTCAATCAGTGGGAAGCCGCGCTGCCTTATTTCGCCAGGGCGATCGAGCTGCGTCCGGGATACGCGAATGCCTATTGCAATCGCGGCGCCGCGCTGGAGCGCCTGGGCCGATTGGTAGAGGCGCTGGCGGATTACGATCGGGCGATCGAACTCGACGGCCAATTCACGCGAGTGCATGTCAATCGGGCCAATGTGCTGCGCGAGCTTGGCCGCGCGGATGAGGCCGTGGCCAGCTGCGACCGCGCGCTGGCCCTCAGTCCCGGCCATCCGCAGGCCCGGCAGAACCGCGCGATGGCGCTGCTGTTGGCGGGTGATTACGTCCAGGGCTGGGCGGATTTCGAAGCGCGCTGGGACAATCCGCGGAACTCCTCGAGTCGCGACGCGCGACGGTTCACGCAGGCCCCGTGGCTGGGTGCGGAAGCGCTCGAGGGCAAGACGATCCTGCTGCATGCGGAACAGGGGCTGGGCGATACGCTGCAGTTTTGCCGTTATGCGCGACTCCTGGTCGAACGGGGAGCGCGCGTCATTCTGGAGGTCCCGGCGCCCCTCGTCGCCGTGATGCAGTCTTTGGACGAACGGATCCACGTGGTTGCGCGCGGGGATCCCGTGGGCGGATTCGAGTTTCACTGCCCGCTGATGAGTCTGCCCTTGGCGTTTCGGACGACTCTCGAGACCATTCCCGCGCAGATCCCGTATTTGCGGGCCGACGCGCACAAGGCGCAGGGTTGGTGCGATCGCCTGGGTGCCAAGACCCGTCCCCGCGTCGGGCTCGTCTGGTCGGGCGGCTTCCGGTCCACGATGCCCGAGACCTGGGCCGTGCACGGCCGGCGCAACATCGGTCTCGCCAAGCTTGCGGCGCTGCGGGATGCGCCGGTCGATTTCTACAGTCTGCAGAAGGGATTGCCGGCCGCGTCGGAACTTCAAGCCTTGGTGGAGAGCGGGTGGAACGGACCCCGGATCCACGATCTGACCGCGGAGCTGGAGGATTTTTCCGACACGGCGGCGTTCATCGAACAGCTCGATCTGGTGATCGCCGTGGATACCTCGACGGCGCATCTCGCGGCCGCGATGGGAAAACCGGTGTGGCTTTTGAATCGATTCGACACCTGCTGGCGCTGGCTGCTGAACCGCGACGACAGTCCCTGGTATCCCTCGATCACACTGTACCGGCAAAACCGACTCGGTGACTGGGACGATGTCGTGCAGCGGGTGCGAGACGATCTGCACGACCTGCGCCGATTTGCCGCCCCCGCGGAACGCGACTAGAATCACGGGGAAGCGGGCGTCGTATAATGGTAATACCCAAGCTTCCCAAGCTTGAGCCGTGGGTTCGATTCCCATCGCCCGCTCCACTCCCGCCAGCCTCGGGACATCTACGGATATGTGATCGGGATCAAGACATTGCTCTCCTGAGGTATCCATACATGGTCCAAACATTTGCACGGATTCACGCAGGCTGCGCCCGCTACGTTCCTGATCCGAAGATGAGCTCGCGCAGCGACCGCCATCGAGGGCTGGTTCCCAGTTCCAACCTACTCGGTCATTTCCCAGGCGGGAGATTCGGCAGCGGAACGATATCGGTGTTCTGCGCGGAAACGATCTGCCAACGGCGGCCCTCTTTGACCGTGACGAGCGTCATGACTCCCCGCCGCATCGGCAGCGTCACGCCATTGATGCCGGTATCACCTGTCAACTCCCATCGCTGCACGAGGACCGCTGCGTCCGGATCCAAGAGGCGCACCGCCGTTTCGGTCGCAACAACGTGACTGGTCCGCATGCGAGTGGCATGCAGCGCCTCATGCTCCTTCTGGATTTCCTCACGGCTGTGCCACCAAAGGCCGATCACGTTGACGAACTGTGCATCCTCGGCAAACAGACTGCCAAAATCTTTCATGTCATGTCGATTCCAATCATCGACAAACGCTGCACCAACTCCTTTGATGGCCGCGATTTCAATAGCTCGATCCCGTTGCTGCGGGTTCGCAGCCATTGCCGTTGTCAGCGTCGCAATCAGGGCCGCCGGCGCTGCAAGTCCTCCGCCGGAATCCAGTATTCTGTGTGGAGCGCGCCCCCGACTTGTTGAACGCTAAAGTGACTCAAGTAGTCAGACCGCACCGCAAACTTCGTGACGAACCCCCGCGCCGCTTGCCTTTACATTCCAATCACGCGCGATCTGAACGACGTCGTCTTCGTTCGTCACGGGATAGAAAATCGGTTGATCAGGCAAGCGGGGTAGGAACTCACGCCATCCTGACGCCTGGATCAACTCGAGTTCCTTCGGCCCAACTGGCCGGTAAAGTGTCACTGTCCGCATGATATACGTGGGTATGTTGTAACCGATGCTCGCAGGCAATACCTGCGATCAGGCTCGAAGTTTTTCTGCAAGCCACAACTTGATGAGCGACTGACGTGTTACCCCTAATCGGCGAGCTTCCCGGTCTAGTGAGCCAACCATCCATGCAGGAAAATCCACATTGACGCGCTTCGTGTCGGTGCCGGCGCGCCGCGCCTTGCCCAACTCGAGTTGTTCGATGATCTGCTCGCCAGCGTCAAACTTGCGATCAAAGGTCTTGGCTTTCATAAATGGCAATCTCCTCGTCTCGCGAGCGCCTCACGGAAATCAAACGTATATTGTCCTCACGCCTGGTAATCACTGCAGACCAATGCTTCTCCGCGATCTTTCCAATCAATAACCATCGCGGCTCGTCACTGGTACGAGCGGGGATTTCCACCAAATCGGCGTCGGTCCAAAGTTCCTGAGCCTCCTCGAAATCAATACCACGCTTCCGCTTGTTCTCAGCGCTCTTGTTGGCGTCGTACTCGAATGCCATCGGATCCGTCGGGTGCCTGGTATATTAATGGTATAGATACTATACCCTTAGTGATGTGCCACCGGAAACGCGCTCTTTCCTTGCTTCGCGTGAACCGCTGAACTCTTAAACCCCGGCCGCGTTGGGTGGCGCTGGCTTGGGTTGCCTGGTGTAGCACCGTTTTTCACACAATAATCGCACGCAGCACTCGCGCGAGCTCATAAGACTCTGATTTCAATGGATTATCATCTCTAGAGCGGTATTTTCGATTGCCATCGCCCGCTCCACTTCACGGTGCAACAGCGGCGACCGACATCCGCTGCGTCGTCACGCGGCCGCCACCGAGATCGCATCAGCACCCGCCGGAATCCTCATGGGTGCCCGTGAATCGGTTACCGCACGCCACACTGCAACGGCGACGTCTTGCGCGTGTGTGACCGGCGTGGTGGTGTCGCGCACTGCGTCGAACACGCGTTGCCTGAAATCCGCGTAAGCCTCGGGTACGCTGTCCCCCATCAAACGGCGTGCATTGTCGCCAAAGCTCGTGGTCGGAGCGCGTCCCGGCAGCACCAGGCGCACGCGCACGTCGAAGGGAGCCAGCTCTAATGCCAGCGATTCGGTGAATGCATTCACCGCCGCCTTGCTGCCTGTGTAGATCGACAACAGCGGCAGCGGCTTCAGTGTCACGCTCGACGTCACGTTCACGACGACGCCTGCCCGCCGTTGCCGCATCTGCGGCAGCACGGCCTGCGTCATCGCGATCGTACCCAACGTGTTCGTCTCGAAAACTTCGCGAGCGTTGGCCAGCGCAAGTCCTTCCAAGGGTGCGAGCAGGCCGACGCCGGCGTTGTTGACCAACGCGTCGATCGACCCGGCGGCCCCGACGCAGCGCTGGATGCTGTCCGCGTCGGTGACGTTGAGCGGCAACACTCGAAGCCTTTCCGAGGGTGGCAGCAGGGTCTCATCCGGTGTGCGCATCGTTGCGACGACTCGCCAGCCCCTGTCGAGGAACAGCCGTGCGGTCTCGAGGCCAAAACCGGAAGAACAGCCCGTGATCAGAACGGTGGAATTGATGGACATCAGGAGCTCCTTAAGTTGGCAATGTTGACACGATAGCGTCGAAGTGGTGGATCAACTACCCTTCTAAGTCCACTTATTTGTTGAGATCGTCCATATGGTCGACCCCTTGGCCGAAGTCGTGTCGTTTTTGCAGCCGGCTGCGCCTTTCTCGAAACTCATCATCGCTTCCGCGCCCTGGGCGGTGCGCCGCACCGCAACAGGTCGCCCGTACTACTTCGTCGTCCTCGAAGGCGCCTGTCATCTGATGATCGACGGTCCCACGCACAGCGATACGATCATGCTAAGCGAGGGCGACTTCGCGCTGATCCCCGCGGCGCGCGGTTTCGCGACCTCCAGCCTCGATCGACAGCCGCCTCGCGAATGGGATCTCGTCACCACACCGATCGCGCCGAATGATGGCGGCGCGCGCGTCGGCGATCCGAACGGCGCGATAGACGTGCGCATGCTCGTTGGCAACTGCGTGTTTGGATCGCCAGACGCGGCGCTGCTTGTGTCGCTACTGCCGCAGTGGTTGCACGTGCGCGGAGAGCGCCGCTTGTCGACGCTGGTCCAGTTGGTCAGCGATGAATCCCGCACCGAGCGGCCCGCACGCGATATCGTCATGGCCCGTCTGCTCGAAGTGCTGCTGGTGGAAGCCTTCCGGTCGACGGCCAGCACGGCGTCGTCGCCGGGTCTGTTGCGCGGCCTGTCCGATCCCAAGCTGGTGTTGGCGCTGCGAAGCATGCACGAGCGTCCCGCGGGCCCTTGGAACATCGCACAGCTAGCTCGCGAGGCAGCGATGTCGCGTTCAGCCTTCTTCGACCGCTTCAGCCGGACCGTCGGCGTCGCACCGATGGAATACCTTCTGGCTTGGCGCATGGCGATCGCGAAGCGGCTGCTCCGGCAACGCGAACTTGCGATCGCGGAAATTGCGGAGCGGATCGGGTACAGCTCCGTCAGCACCTTCGGCGTGGCGTTTACGCGGCATGTTGGTTTGCCGCCTGGGCGCTATTCCAAGCGTGAGCTCGATGAGGTGCGGACCGACTCGTCTTCAAGTGAATCGATCGGGTGATTCAGAACTCCAGACAAGAGCCTCTTGGTCGAGAAGGCGAGCCGTTTTCGTGGGCAAACGCAAGCCATGTTGCATTCAGCGTAGGACCTGGCAGATTCCTTGACTTCGATTCGTCAAGGTATTGGCCCGTGTGGCAGGGAAGTCCGCTCGACGCCCACGAGAGCGCGCGTGGCGCGCGTCGAAGTAACGGCTCGTTCGCTCCCCGATCTTGAGCGGCTTTTCGATTTTTTCGCAGAACACAATCCGCAGATCGCGCGCGAGCGGATGGTCAGCGTTAGACGAGCTCTGGAATTGCTGGCAGACCATCCGTTGCTGGGCCGCCAAGCGGAGGACGGGCGCCGGGAGTTGATTCTGTCTCGCGGCAAGTTCGGCTACGTGGCTAAGTATCGTTGGGTGCCGGCGAATGACGTCGTGCTGATACTGGGCGGTTGAATCCGGTGCTCGCCCGGGCGACCTCGTCGTCAGGCAGAGCCAAAGTTCGGTCCGCCAGTCGCGCGGGTCGAATGGTAGGAATCTCGTTGATGCCTTGCATCTCAAGAATATCACGAGCGACACTTGGGGCCTTGTCCAATTCATCCTTGCACGGTCGCCGGTATCCAGGTCGATATCAAAGCCGAACTTGGTCGCGATGAGGACGTTTTTTCGGAAGGGCGCCGAGGCTTCGCCCACCAGCCTCTCATTGCCGAGTGGGCCACAGGATGACCTGATCGTGCGACTGGCCAACGGCCTTAGGTTCTTGCTAGTCTAGTTCGCGACGCGCGCAGGGCGTGTCCTGTCCGCGGAAAGGGCTGCGCCCACCTGCCTACAACTGAGGCTCACTTTGTTGATGACCCTCTTTCGCCTGTCATGCGGACCAGGCGCATGAAGGAGGCAGTCATGAATCTGGAACAGCAGAAGAAACAAGCGCGCGAGCTCTTGCGCGCAATCCGGGCTGGAAGCGCCGCCGCGCTTACCCGCGTGCGGGATCAGCATCTGCGCTGGGTCAACGTGGCGGATACAACCGCGCGGCGGGATATAGCCTTGCATGATGCTCAGTTCGTCATAGCGCGAGAGCAAGGATTCGCAAGTTGGACAAAACTGAAGGCCTATGCAGAGCCTTCTCCCGACGCGCGTCATACGCGTCTGTTCGTTGCCGACGTGAAGTGGATTTCCGATCGGGTTCATGGCCTTTTGCAAACCCGCAGGTCAGCCGGTCCGGCCGCGCTGGAACAGATTCGCGAATGGCATCCGCGCTTTGACGGCTGCTCGGATGAAGAGATTGGTCACGCGCCGTTTACGGAAGCGGATGCCCAACTGGTCTATGCGCGGGAGCATGGCTTCGATTCCTGGGGCGACTTGGTGCGCCGGGTGACGTTGCTAGAAACGGACTCGAGCGCGCGGGCGGGCGAACCCTTTCTCGCAGCCTTCGAAGCAATGAAGTCCGGTGAGGTGGCGGCACTGAAAAGCTTGCTGACAGGCAACCCCCAGCTCGCACGAGACCGTGGCACGAACGGGAATACGCTCTTGAATCTCGCGGTGAGCATTGCCGCCCACGCGCAACCGGGCGTGGGATTGGCCCTGGTTGAATCGCTGCTTGCCGCCGGCGCCGATGTGAACGAAGGAAATGACCGCGGTGCGACGCCACTACACCAAGCCGGCTACTCCAACCAATGTGACATCGCCGCTGCGCTGATCGAAAAAGGAGCGGATCTGGACGCTGAGGCGCATGGTTCGGGCGGAACCCCCCTAATCTTCGCCCTATTCTGGGGCCATCGAGAAGTCAGCGATTTGCTGGGTCGCCACTCCGTGGCGCCAGGAAACCTCAGGGCTTGCGCGGGACTCGGGCGCATCGACTTGATGGAGCGTTGTTTCAGCGCAGAGACCGCGCCCACGATTGAGGCTTGCGCGGCACGGGGATTTTATCGGCCTCATAGTGGATTCCCGGATTGGCAGCCCTCTACCGACCCTCAAGAGGTTCTGGATGAAGCGCTGGTTTGGGCCTGCAAGAGCGGTCGCATGGAGGTTCTTCCCCGACTTCTCAGGGCCGGCGCTCGCCTGGATGCTGATCCCTACCGCGGAACGCCGCTCCTATGGGCGGCCTGGTGCAACCGCATCGAAACAGCGATGTGGCTGCTCGATCACGGCGCAATCGTCGATCACAAAGCCACATTCGGCGGACCCAATCATGGCCAAGGCGTCACCGCGCTGCACCTGGCGTCGCAGAAAGGGCACGTTTCGATGGTGCGGCTGCTCATCGAACGCGGCGCCGATCCGTCGATCACGGATGACTTGCATCATGGGAATGCCCAAGGACATGCGAATTTCTATGGACAGATCGTCGTCGGAGATTACTTGCGCTCGCTTGGCAAGGCGCCATCTTCGGACGTCCGCGGCTCCTGACGCAAGGGGGGGTGCTTGGCAACGCCGAATCCCGGGAGCAAAGTGTCGTTCCGGTCCCAGGGGGGTGCAGAACATCGAACTTCTGGAACGCGAGGAACAACTGAAGCGCTTGGAGACCGCGTTTGCGTTGGCGCGAGGCGGCAGTGGGCGGGTCGTCGCCATCGCTGGGGAGGCTGGCGTCGGCAAGACCACGTTGGTGGAGCGGTTCGTTACCGGCATCGGAACAGCGGCGCGCGTACATCGGGGCGCGTGTGAAAATCTGTCCACTCCGGAAGCGCTCTTGCCGTTGCGCGATATCATGCGGGCCAACGGGGATGCGTTCGATCCGAACGCGGATCACATCCAATCGTTCGAGTCGCTGCTCGGGATCCTCAGCGTTCCCGCTCTGCCCTCCATGCTGGTAATCGAGGATCTGCACTGGGCCGACACCGTCACTCTGGATCTCATCCGTTTTCTCACGCGGCGCATTCGCGGCCTTCGCGCGTTGATTTTGCTCACGTATCGAGATGAAGAACTGGACGCGATGTCTCCAATGCGTTCGTTGCTCGGCGAGGCGCCGCCGGGAAGTGTCGAGCGGGTGACGATCGAGAGTCTCTCCGAAGGTGCCGTCATCAAGCTCGCCGAGAAAGTCGGGAGAAGCGGTGCGGCGTTGTACGCGCTGACGGCCGGCAATCCGTTCCTGGTCACCGAGGCCCTGGCTGTGGATGGCGATGTCCCGACGGGCGCCGTTCGCGACGCCACCTTGGCGCGCGCGGCGCGGCTGCCGCCAGGGGCCAGGGTCGTATTGGAGGCGGTCTCGATTTTCCCGCGCCGCGCCGAAACGGCAATCGTTGCCGATTTGTCGAGGGGCGCGTTCAGCTCGGGATTGGATACCTGCGTCGAACGCGGCATGCTCATCTTGGACGGCGCCAGGGTGAGTTTCCGTCATGAACTCGCAAGACGCGCCATCGAGGCAAGCATCGCGCCGTCGCGCCGTCGCGCGCTGCATCAGTCCGTCGTCGACGAGTTGGTCAGGCGACCGACCGCCCGCGTGAGCGAAATCGCCCACCATGCCGAGCGTGCGGCGGACGTCCCGGCCTTGTTGAAATTTGCTCGCCGCGCCGGCGACGAGGCGGCGCGGGCCGGAGCGGCGCGCGAAGCGGCGTCGCATTACAGCGCAATCCTGGCGTTCCGACCCTCCTTGGACGACGCGGTCACCGTGGAGTTGCTCGAATGCTTCGCGGAGCAGTCGTATCTGGCGGGTGCCGCCGACGCCGCAATGGGCGCCATGCTCGAGGCGTCCAACCGGCGGCGCGTCTCGGGGGACGCTTTGGAGTTGGGTCGCGACCTCACCCGCTTGTCACGTTACTCGTGGATTTGCGGGCGCCGGCAGGACGCGGAGCGCTTCATCGCAGAGGCAATCGCCGTGTTGGAGAGAATTGCGCCCGGCGTCGAACTTGCCTGGGCGTACTCCCACCAGTCGCAGTTGGACATGCTGGCATCGCAAATGGACGCGGCCGTTCATTGGGGCAATCGGGCATTGACGCTGGCCGAGCGGTTGGGCGCGGAAGAGATCATCATTCACGCGCTTGCGAATATCGGTACGGCAAAGGCCGATCATCTCCGTTCCGGCGGTTGTACCGAAGTCGAACGGAGTTTCGAGCTGGCATCGGCGGGCAACTATCACGATCACGTCGAACGCGCTTCCTGCAATCTGACCTGCCACCACTACAACAGACGCGACTATCTTTCTGCGCTCATCTATCTCGAGCGCGGCGTTGCGTACGCCGCAACGCGCGAATTGACACATTGGGAAGGCTACCTTCGAGGATGGCGCGCGATGATCAATGTAGATCAAGGCGATTGGCTGTCGGCGGAGGGCGAGATCAAGACCATATTGAGCCGTGTGTACGCGTCGGACGTATACCGCTTTCCCGCGCTCGTTGCTCTCGCCCGGCTGCGCCTGCGCTGGGGCGAGACGGATGCCACCACACCCCTCGAGGAGGTGCGCCGGCTCGCGACCTCGCAGGCCGAGTTGCAAAGAAGCGTGTATTTGGGCGTCTTGGTTGCCGAGAAAGCGTGGCTGAGCGACGTCGAGGGCGCCGAATTCAGCGCAGCCGCGGCGTCGCTGCAAGAAATATATGCCCTCGCCGTCAGTAGCGGCGCTCTTTGGGCGGCAGATGATGCCGCGCTCTGGCTGTACACCTTGGGTGAGACCGAACTCGACCCGGCCCCGTTGGGGTCGCCGTTTCGGGAGCACTGCGAGGGACGGTGGCAAGCAGCTGCCGCCGGCTGGGCCGCGCTCGGCCGTCCCTACGAGCAGGCCATGGCGCTGAGCCTCGGGGACGATGAGGCGCAGCGGCGGGCCCTCGACATTTTCGACCGATTGTCGGCTGGTCCCGCTGCCGCGCGACTGAGGCGACGCATGCGCGCGAAGGGAGTGCGCGCGATCCCCCGCGGGCCGATCGCCGACACTCGCGCCAGCCCCGCGGGACTCACGCGGCGGCAGACGCAAATCTTGAGTTTGGTCGATGAAGGCTTGAGCAACGTGGAAATCGCCACGCGCTTGTGCATATCGGCCAAGACCGCGGAGCACCACGTCTCGGCCATCATCGCGAGGCTCGGTGTGGCGAGCCGCCGGGATGCCGCCCTCGCGGCGCGCGCCCTCGAGACTCAGGGCGTGGGCAAAAATAGGGGTCACCAACCGCTGAAATAGGGGGCCATGCCCCATGCGCCGGCTGCTTGGAGGCCTAAGAATGTTTGCCGACCAAATCGGTTGGAAGGGAGCATGCCATGTCGCGCATCGGAATTTTCGTCTACGGTATTTTCTCGTATCTCGTCTTCTTTGCCGTATTCCTCTACGGCATAGGGTTCATCGGGGGATTTCTGACCCCGACGACGCTCGACGGCCCCTCCACGGCACGGGTGGGGCGTGCGCTGTTGATCGATCTGGGTCTGCTCACGGGATTTGCAGTCCAGCACAGTGGCATGGCGCGCCCGGCGTTCAAGAACTGGTGGAAACGCATCGTTCCGGAGGCCGCAGAGCGCAGCACCTACGTGCTCATCAGCTCGCTCGCACTGGGAGCGTTGTACATTTTCTGGGAACCCATCGGGGGTGTGGTTTGGAGCGTGCCTCCGGGTGCTGCGCATCGGTGCGTTGTGGGGCTGTATCTGCTTGGGTGGGCGCTCTTGCTGTACACGACGTTCCTGATCGATCACTTCGATTTGTTCGGGCTGAAGCAAGTATGGCGCCGGCTCGTGGAGCGACCGTATCGCGCACCGGTATTCCGCACTCCCAGTCTCTATAAGCTCGTACGCCACCCCTTGTACATAGGCTGGCTGACGATCTTCTGGGCGGCACCTACGATGACCGTCTCGCACCTGGTGTTTGCGCTGGCGACCACGGCCTACATCTTGATTGCCATTCGATGGGAGGAACGCGACCTGGAGATGGCGTTTGGCGAATCGTACTCCGATTACAAAAGGCGTACGCCCATGCTCGTCCCGCGGCTCCGGGCGCGGGATCGAGGTTCGCTACGGCTACCGAAGCGGTCCGGGTTGCGACAGGGTGATCGCGTCTCCTGACCCCGCGCCACGTTTGCTAACATGATTCTCCCGACAGGCGCATCACGACATGGGGAGACCGACATGCTGATCGACCGCAGGACTGTGATTTTGGGCGCGGCCGCCTTGGCCACCGCCCGCACCACCCGGACCGCCGCCGCCGATGCGACGCCTGCAACGGCGATGCCGGCGGAGCGTGTACTTGGTATCGGCGGCCTGTTCTTTCGGAGCAAGGATCCGCAACAGCTGACTCAATGGTATCAAGTTCATCTCGGGATCGACCCGGTACCCACCGCCCACGGCCAGCAACCGTGGCAACAATCGGCTGGGCCGACCGCCTTTGCCCCATTCCCCATGGACAGCGGGTATCTCGGCCCTCCCCAGCAATCCTGGATGGTGAATTTTCGCGTGCGGAATTTGGACGCCATGGTCGCGCAGCTGCGTAGTGCCAATATCGAAGTCAAGGTAGCCGCGGAAACATATCCCAACGGGCGCTTCGCCCGGCTGCACGATCCGGAAGGCAATCCCATCGAGCTGTGGGAACCGGCAAGCCCGGCTTGAGCGCGCTCGCGCCGGGGTTTGCGCGAACCCCGTGGGCTCGCCTGATGGTTCCGATCCTGGAGATTCGAAGAGCGCGCGAGCAGATTTTCACGGTCGACGCGGATCCGCAACGCGACCTGGTCATGCGTTGTGAGCTACTTTCGCAGGCGCACGCGTGATGGGGTCTGAAACGGCGGCGGGAGGGGCGGGCATCGGTCGCGCACGATCACGAAGCGAAGAGGGCCGGGCGAGGATCTTCGGCGACGTTGCGACGCCCGCCTGGAAGTGGCATAAACCGCTGCATTGATTAACGGGGTTCGACCATGGTCATTGATGGGGTTCTGAAATCTTTGCGTGGAATTCTGCGCGGCAGTGCGGTTCTCGGCGGACTGCTCTGCGCGGCGTCCGTAGCGATGGGGTCGACGCCGACGGCGGCCGCGGAGCCTGCGCAGGGTCGGCGTATCGACGGCGCCGCCGACTACGCCGTGCTGCCGCCGCGCGCGCGCGTCGAGCCCGAGAACCGCATTCTCACGGAGCGATTGGAGCAGCTTCTGCCGCGGTTGATGGCCGAGTGCGGTCTCGACATGTGGGTGGTCGTCAACCGCGAATACGCCGAGGATCCCGTGTATTTCACGCTCGTGCCGCAGCCGAGTTTCGCCGCGCGGCGCACGACGATGCTGGTGTTCAGTCGCGCCCCGGACGGCAGCGTGGAACGTCTCGCCGTGAATCGCTATCCGCTCGGCGGCCCCTATAAGTCCGCGTGGGCGGGCGGTGATCTCGATGCGCAGTGGAAGGCGCTGGGCACCCTGATCGCCAGTCGAGATCCCAAGCGCATCGGCATCAACGTCTCCCGAACCTGGCCGGCGGCGGATGGCTTGACCCATGCCCTGCACGATCGGCTCGTCGAGGTGCTGCCTCCCGGGTATGCCGATCGCCTCGTCTCCGCCGAAGCCCTCGTGATCCGCTGGATCGAGACCCGCACGCCGCAGGAGCAGGCGCTCTATCCGCACGTCGACAGCATCACCCGCGGCGTCATCGCCGAGGCCTTCAGCGGACGGGTCATCACGCCCGGCGTCACGACCACCGACGATGTGGCCTGGTACATCCGCGAACGGTTCGAGTCGCTCGGACTGCGCCCGTGGTTCATGCCCACGGTGGATCGCCAGCGCTCCGGCGAGCCCTGTCCCGTCGGCGGCGCCCACTGCGGCGACGAGGGACTCATCGAGCCGGGAGACGTCCTGCATACCGACGTCGGGTTCTGCTACTTGAAGCTTTGCACCGACACCCAGGAGATGGGCTACGTGCTCAAGGCCGACGAGGTGTCGGTGCCCGTGGGGCTCGCCGCAGCCCTGGCCAGCGGCAATCGGTGGCAGGACATCTTGACCGGTTCGTTCCAGGAGGGTCGCTCCGGCAACGAGATCCTGGCCGCGACGATCCAGGGTTGTAAGACGGCCGGCCTCGCTTGCAGTACCTATAGCCACCCGCTGGGCTTCTTCGGGCACTCCCTGGGGCCGACGATCGGCATGTGGGACAATCAGGGCCCGACGCCGGGGACGGGCGACTATCCGCTGCATCGGGATACGGTCTACGCGATCGAAGGCAACGTCAGCGTGGCGCTCTCGGACTGGGGCGGCCAACGCGTCCAGATCATGTTGGAACAAGACGCCCTCTTCGACGGTCACGGCGTTCTTTACCTCGCGGGCCGTCAGACGGCATGGCATCTGATTCGGTAGACCCATGAAGCGCACGTGGACGATCATCGGCGTCAAGGACGTGGCCTTCAGCTTCCGGTGGTACCAGTCGCTCTTCGGGCAGCCCGCAACGGCCCCGGGGCACGGTCATTGGGGTCAGATTCGCGACGCGGACGGAACCGTCCTGCTGTGTTTGCACGCGTGGGGCTCGCACGATCATCCGTCCTTGTCGAGTCCGGCCGTTGCGCAAGCGGGAAACGGACTGCTGCTGTTTTTCCGCGTCGATGATTTCGGCGAGGCTCTCGCGCGGGCGCGTGCGCTAGTGCCGCGCCTCGACGAGGAGCCGCACCGGAACCCCGCCACCGAAACGACGGAGTTCTCGCTCCGGGATCCGGACGGCTATCACGTCACGATCAGCGCTTTCAGCGGCGACATGGCTGCAACGGAGAAAACCCCGATGGAACTGGCGAACACCCGAGCCCCGCTGAACGCGCACGACGCCGACTTGACCGACTCCCGCTTCACGAAGGCCAAGCTCACGAACGCGAGCTTCGACGACGTGAATCTCCAGGCGTCCCGATTCACCAACGTCAATCTCCGCGGCGCGCGTTTTCGCGACGTCAATCTTCAGGACGTCACGGTGGAGGATGCGAATCTCAAGGGCATGACGATCGAAGGCGTTGCGGTCACCGATCTTCTGCGCTCCGCCCAGGCTCGCGCCGTGGGCAAACCCCATCTGCCCTTGAGTCCGGCCCAGCTGCTGTCCTTCCTGCGCGCCCAACCCTGGGCGGTCGAGGCGAGCGTCAGCGCTCTGGGCGCACCGCAGGCGGCCGTGATCGGCGTCGCGGTCACCGATCGTTGGGAGCTGTTGTTCGACACCGTGACCCAGTCACGAAAGCATCGGAATCTGGTCCAGAATCCGCGCGTTGCCTTCGTCATCGGCTGGGAACAGGAGTGCACCGTGCAATACGAAGGAGTCGCCGACATTCCCTCGGACGCCGAGTTGCCCGGCGTGCAGGCCGCGTATTTCGACCGCTTCCCCGAGGGTCCCACGCGCCAGCGCTGGCCGGGTATCGTCTACTGGCGCGTGCGCCCCACGTGGATTCGTTACAGCGACTTCAACGCCGACCCGCCGATCATCCAGGAATGGGACGCCGCGGCGATCACCGGCTGGCTGACGTGAATCGCCGACCAGCCCTCACGCCGAGGCGCGGCGGAAGGTCTGTTTGAACTGCAACGTGAGTCTCGCGTTGGTCGCCGCGTCCTCCTTTGCCTTCAGCGGCGGGAAGTCCTGGTTCTCCTCTTCCGCGACGTGCGCATGCAGCGCATTGCCCAGGGTATCGAGCAGGGCCGGCACGTCGGCATCATGGCCGGTCGACAAGGCGTCATCGATGCGGGCCACCAGCACCTTCGCGTCGTCTTGTTCCGTATAGAGCTGCTTCGATGCGGACTCCGACCCGGTGATCGCAAGGGCCGGGTACACCGTCGTCTCCTCCGCGATGGAATGCGCCGTCAGATAAGTCGCGAATTTCTTGAAGGCGGCGACCCGTGACTCGTGGGTGCTCGCCGATTTGACGGCCGCCAGGAGACGATCGAGCTCCTTGTGCTGCGCTTTGATCGTGGCGAGCCAATCCCCGCCCGTTCCTTCCTCGGCAGCGCCGGCGGCATCGGCGGCAAAGGCCGATCCCATCGAGAGCACGCCGACTGCGACGAGACCTAAGTTGCGCCGGGTAATCGTCTGATCCATGAGAACGTTCCTTCTGATTGCATGGTGCCTGCGGTTCGCGAAAATATCGCGGAGGCACGATGTCGTCGGGATTCCCGAACGCCCCGACCTAGCGTAGGAACAAGTGAAGACAGCGCAGCGCCGCACTTTCGGGCTGCGCGGCCCAAGGCGCTAGGTCGCGGCGGACGCCTCGACCGCGCGGGCGCGCCGCGCCGCGATATGGCCCGCGAGATACTCGGCATCGTGCCAGACACCCCAAATGAAGGCGGATGCGCGTCGCGACAGCCACGGGAGCCCGAGGAAATACAGCCCCGGTATCGCGGCAACGCCGCGTTGCTGCACCGGGCGTCCCTGTTCGTCGACGGCATCGAATTTGATCCAGTCGAAATCGAGGGCATAGCCGGTTGCCCAGATGATCGTCGTGATGCCGGCGGCCGCCAGGTCCAACTCCAACACGGGATGCGTCAGGCACTGCGGATCCGGACCGATGCGGTGCGCGTCCGGTTCCTCCGGTAGGTCCAGGCCGTGCCGTGCGACGTAGGCGTCCGCGGCCTGCAGCGTGGCCAGGTAGTTGGCGTCGCCCCGCGCGAGATTCTCGGCAAGATTCGGCCGCAGCCGCAATACGCCGCTCTCGTAAGATCCCGCGCTGCCGAGCAGTGTCACGCCACGCGCGGCGAGCTCGCGAAAGTCGACGGTATTGCCGCCGCGGGCCCCGCTCACGGCGATCGTGACGTGTTCCGAACCGGCGGCCGCGACCTTGGCGTCCCACTCTCCCAGGACGCCGAGCCACCACACGAAATCCCGACCCCGATAGCGGCGCGGCGGTCGGTTGTGGGCGCCGACCGAAAGATAGACGCGTCGTCCGCACCGTACCAGCTCGTCGGCGATCTGCGAACCCGACGCCCCCGCACCGACGACCAGGACCGCCCCCGCGCGCAGCTGGCCGGGATTGCGGTAGGCGGCCGAGTGAATTTGTTCGACCCCCGACTCGGACGGGACGATGCGCGGGATCACCGGGCGCTGAAACGGGCCGGTGGCGACCACGACCTGGTCGGCCTCGATGATCCCTTCGGCCGTCTGCGCCCGAAACCGGCCATCGGGATTCCTGCGCAGCGCGTCGACCGCGACCCCGCAGCGGATCGGGGCGCAGATCTGCTTTGCATACGAGACGAAGTACTCGACGATCTGCTCCTTGCTCGCGAAGCTCTCGGGGTCGATGTCGGCGAAGCTCATCCCCGGAAACCGGTCGTGCCAGGCCGGCCCGTTGGCCACCAGCGAATCCCATCGCTCGGTGCGCCAGCGCTCGGCGATGCGATGCCGCTCGACGATCAGATGGGGCAGGCCGCGTTTGCCCAAGTGCTCGCTCATGGCGAGGCCCGCCTGGCCACCGCCGATGATCAGCGTTTCCACTTCCAAGATCGACATGCCGTGCACCCGCGCTCTGCCTCGAGGGACATGGGCGAGAAGCCCGGTCCCGATGTTCCTAGTATCCTCGCTGCGCGCGCCCCTGGATATTTCGAATTCGCGTGGCAGGAATTCGGAAATTCGGAACACCCGTCGTTTGCGATCGTGCTCGGGTCGCGGGCCGACGCGCTGATCCGGCTAGACCCACTTGAAGCGCCGGCTCGCCAATACGAAGAGCGCGGCGGTCCACGCCGCCACGATCGCGATCCCCGTCCACTCGGTCGCGAGTCCCGCGCCGTCGTTGAAAATCGCCCGCAGCACGCGCAGCAGCGGGGTCAGAGGCAGCAAGTCCGCGAGGCCTTGCAGCCAGGTCGGTGCGCCGTCCAGCGAAAAGTAGACTCCCGAGAGCAGCATCAGCGGCAGGAAGGTCAGATTGGCGATGCCGCTGTAGACTTCGGGCGTCTGCGCGAAGCTCGCCAGCACATAACCCAAGCTGATGAAGCAGGCGGCCCCCAGCAGCTGAATCAACCCCAAGCTCAGGTAACTGCCCTGATTGTGAATGCCGAACACGACGGCGCCGACCAGCAACAACAAGGCCGCCGCGATCAGCACGACGATGAGGCGCACGGCGAGCTGGGCGCCCAGGTACACGAAGCGCGGCAACGGCGTGGTCGCGAGTCTCTTGTAGCCGCCTTTCGCGCGCAGCGTGACGTCGACGATCCCGGTGGAAAAAACGCCGATCATCAGCACGTTGAGCCCCAGGAGACCGGGGAGCAAATAGGCTGCATAAGGGCCTCCGCGGTGACCGCCCGGGCTGCTCATGACCACCGGGACCCGCGCCGGGTCGGCGAGTCCTTGGGCGCGGGCTTGTGCGACCAGAAAGGCCTCCTGCAGAGCGGCCTCGGTCTGCATGGCCTGGCCGACGAGATAACTGTTGATGCGCAGACGGTAATGACCGTCCCGCCCCTCGAGCAGGGTCGGTAGCTTGCCGCTCTTCCACCGCGCCTCGGCATCGGTGGGCGAGAGGGCATCGACCGCCGTGCCGCGTTCGGCCAGCGCCGTCAGCAGCGCAATATCGACCGGCGACCGGGGTCCCGACTGCATCCAGACCAGCTTTTGGCCGCCATCGTCCTTGCCGCTCAATACCGTGCCCAAGCCGAGCAACATCACCATGGGAAACGCGACGATCCAGAACACGGCGGCTGGCACCCGCGTGTAGAGGATCAGTCCCATCTTCAGTTGCGCGAAAAAAATCCGGAGGTTCATGAGGCCGGCGCCTTCAATCGCGCAGACTGCGGCCGGTGAGCTGGAGGAACACGTCCTCGAGACTCGCGCGGCGCACGTGCAGTTGCTGCATCGGCAGATTCAAAGCTTCGACACAGACCAGCAGGGACTGCAGATCCCTTTTCGCATCGGCGAGCGGCACCGCCCAGATCTGACCCTTGGCCTCGACGGGCTTGCCCAAATGCGCCGCGAACGGGACCACGTCGGGCGGATCGCCGACGAATTCGATCTCGGCGATGCTCGGCTGCTGCAATCCGGCGATCAGTTCCCGCGGCGTGCCGAGCTGCAGGATCTGACCCCGGTCCATGATGCCGACACGATCGCACAAGACCTCCGCCTCCTCCATGTAGTGCGTCGTCAAGAGGATCGTCCGGCCTTCGCCCTTGAGCTGCCGTACGATCTCCCAGAGGCCCTGTCGCGCCTGGGGATCCAGGCCCGTCGTCGGTTCGTCGAGGAACACGAGTTCCGGGTCGTTGACGAGTGCCAGACCGAGGGCCAGGCGCTGGCGCTGGCCGCCGCTGAGACGGCGCTGATAGGCCTCGGCCTTGTCCTCGAGGTGCAGCAGGCGCAGGAGTTCGGCCGGCGCGCGGGCGCGCGGGTAGAAGCTGCCGAACATCTCCAGCGCTTCACGCACCTTGACCTTGTCGTCGAGCTCGGTGCTTTGGAACTGCACGCCGATGCGGGTGCGGATTGCCGCGCCCTGGTCGCGCCAGTCCATGCCGAGGATCCGGATCTGCCCGACATCCGGGCGCACCAGGCCCTCGAGCATTTCCAAGGTCGTGGTCTTGCCCGCGCCATTCGGGCCCAACAGTCCGAATACCTCGCCACGGACGACCCGCAAATCCAAACCGCGCACGGCCTCGATCTCGCGGAAGCGCTTGCGCAAGCCGATCGCCTCGATCGCCCATGAGTCGCTCATCGGGTCAGTCTAGCAGTCCGTTCCCTCGAACGCGGAGCGCCGAGGATGACGCGACCCGCAGGCGGCGTCAGGGTGTCCTCGCGCGTGCGACCTCGATCACCCGGCTCTCGTTGACCTGCGCGTGTCCCATCGCGCAGAGCCGTCGATAAGCGTCCTCGGCGACCGCGCCGAACGGGGTGCCCAGCCCCAAGGAGCGGGCAAACCGAAGGCCGTACTCGACATCCTTGAGGCGCAGCGCCGCGCTGAAGACGATGTCGCGATCGTGGTCGGCGGCCAGCATGCGCCGCGCATTGCGGACCACCTGGGGGCTCGCGGCTTGGCCGGTCGCGATGGCCTCCGTGACGGCGGTCAGATCGAGGCCCGCCCGCTCGGCGAAGGCCAATCCCTCGGCGATCGACGCAATCTGCACGGCGCCGATCAAGTTGATCATCAGTTTGTAGGCCGTGCCCGCGCCGACCGGACCGAAATGGATCAGCTTCGACGCGAGCGCCTCGGTCACGGCGCGCGCGCGGGCGATGTCCTCGGACTCCCCTCCGACGAGCAGGGTGAGCGTGCCGGCTGCCGCGGCATCGGGCAGTCCGGTCACCGGGGAGTCGAGGTAGCGCAGTCCTCGAGCGGCGCATCGCGTCGACAGTTCCCGCACCCAGGCGTGAGAGAGGGTCGAACATTCGAGACCGAGGCACTCGGGTCCGAGCTCCGCGGCGAGAATACCGTCCGGGCCCGTCCACACGGCGCGCGAAGCCGCATCGTCCGCGACCATGACGACGACCCGATCGACCCCGCGACAGGCGCTGCTCGGCGTCGCGAAGGGCGTCGCGCCCCGCGCGACCAGGGCGTCGGCTCGCGCGGCGGTCCGGTTGTAGACCTGCAGCGCATGTCCGGCGTCGAGCAAGCGCTGCGCCATCGCCAGGCCCATGTTGCCGAGACCGATGAAGGCGACTCGCGTCACGCGAGTCCCTGCGGACGCGCTCCGTGCAATTGCTGCAAAAGAGCCTCGACGTCGGTGCCCGTCAGCAGCAGGTCGCGGTGCGGCCTGCGGATGAAACCCGCGTCGACCGCGCGATCGACCATGGCGATCAAGGCATCGTAGTAGCCATCGACGTTGAGCAGCCCGCAGGCCTTGCTCTGGATCCCGAGTTGCGTCCAGGTCAGCGCCTCGAATAATTCATCCCAGGTGCCATAGCCACCCGGCAGCGCGAGGAAGGCGTCGCAGAGGTCGGCCATGAGCGCTTTTCGTTCGTGCATCGAGCCGACGACATGCAACTCGGTGAGGCCGGTGTGGGCGACCTCTTTGTCGGCAAGGGCGCGGGGGATCACGCCCACGACCCGGCCGCCCGCGCGCAGACAGGCGTCCGCGAGCACGCCCATCAGGCCGACGCGGCCGCCGCCGTAGACCAGCCCGATCTGCCGTTCGGCCAGCCAGGCTCCGACCTTGCGGGCCGCATCGGCATGCACGGGGGAGTGGCCCGCACTCGAGCCACAGAAGACGGTGATGTGGTGCGCCATGCGGGGATTGTACGGCGAAGGGCCGGTCTCAAAACACCGCGTGGTCGCCGCGTTCCGGCGCGGCGTCGCCCTTGACGAGGCGCGCATAGAAATCGAACAGGGTTTCCCGGCCGGTCGAGGGGGTCGCCTCGGCATCGTAACGGCCGGTCGCGGGATCCAGCACCAACATCGATTCGGTGGCGTAGTAGCGGCCGATGCGCGCGAGCTCGGCCTTGGCTGCGGCGGCCGGGAGGATCCAGCCGAGGACGCGCAGGATCCCGATGATGGCGTCGAGCATGCCGACCGGCACTTGCTTGAACCGCGGCGGCTGCCCGAGCAGGGCGAACAACTGCTCGCCTTGTTGTCGCGGTGTGATCGCAGCGCCGGGTCCCCCGATCGGCAGCACGCGATCGAACCGGCTCGCGTCGTGGAGGCAGTCGGCCAAATAGTCGCCGAGGTCGCCATCGCTGATGGGCTTGCAGGCCGTCAAGCGGCCGTCGCCGAAGATCAGGAACGGCTTGCCCTGGCGCACGCGCTCGATCTGACCGGACAAGCTCTTGAAAAAGGCCGTCGGCCGTACGATCGAATAGCGCAGTCCGGAGCCGATCAGCTCCCGCTCGAACGCGAGCTTGGCATGCTGGAACGCGAGCAGCGGTTTTTGCACGCAGATCGCCGACAAGAGCACGAAATGCGTGACGCCCGCCTCGCGGGCGGCCGCAAGCGCCTCGGCGTGCGCCTGGTAATCGATGCGCCAGGCATCCTTGGGCGCACCGGTTCTCGAAGCCAGGCAGGACACGAGCGCATCGAAGCGCTCGCCGCGAAACCCATCGCGGACGAGGGACACCGGATCCGCCACGTCCCCGTAACGCAGCGTCGCGCCCACGAGCAGATTCGCGCTGTCGGACGGCGTGAGCTTGCCGCCCGCGCCCGCGCGCGACCTCACGAAGCAGACGACCTCGTGGCCGCGCCGCAGGAGGGAGCGCACCGTCGCCTGGCCGATGGTCCCGGTCGCGCCGAGCACGAACACGCGCCGCGCGGGCGCCGAACCGCGATGTGGCTGCGTAGTGGTCGAGGCGCGGGCATTCACGGCGCGGGTATCCATGCTGGACCGCGAGGTTGCAGGTTTGCCCGGCGCGGCGCAAGTCCTAGCCCGCCGCGCCTCGTGCGCCCCGCCCGCCGCGCCTCGGCGGCCGCGCCTCGCCGGCCGCGCCTCGCCGGCCGCGAGGATATCCATAATCTCTTATACTGACGGGAGCGCCGGACGCGGGGACCGCGGGGAACTCGCGGTGTCCCCCCCTGCCTAACCGCCGCACCACCAGGAGATGTTCCCGTGCCCTTGAGGATTGTTGCCCTGATTTTGCTGCTGTCCGCGACAGCGGCGGGTGCCGCCGTGTCCGAACGTACCGCGGTCGTCCGTGCCACGCTGCCGAACGGCATGCGCGTCGTAATCCTGCGCAATGCGCTCGCGCCGGTGGTCACCGTCGAGACGAACTTCCTGGTCGGTGGCGACGAGACGCCGCGAGGCTTCCCCGGCATGGCCCATGCCCAGGAGCATATGGCGTTTCGCGGTTGCACCGGCATGAGCGCCGACCAGACGGCGGCGATCTATGCCGAGCTCGGGGGGCACAACAATGCCGACACGCAACAGAACATCACGCAATATTTCGCGACCGTACCGGCCGCCGATCTCGACGTCGCACTGCAGGCGCAGGCCGCCTGCCTGCGCGGTATCGACGATTCCGCCGACCAATGGGCACAGGAGCGCGGCGCCATCGAGCAGGAGGTCTCGCGCGACCTGTCGAATCCGACGTACAAATTCATCGACCGGCTGAACCTCGATATGTTCGCCGGCACGCCGTACGCGCACGACCCTCTGGGTACGCGGCCCTCGTTCGAAGCGACGACCGCCGCCATGCTCAAGGCGTTCTCCGAGCAGTGGTATTCCCCGAGTGACGCCATCCTGGTCATCGTCGGGGACGTCGATCCCGAGACCACGCTGACCAAGGTGCGCGCCTTGTTCGGCGACATCCCGCGCCGAGCGGTGCCGCCACGACCGGTGGTGAAACTGCGGCCGGTCAAGTCCGAGACGTTCACGCTCGAGAGCAATCTGCCCTACGTGCTCGGCTTCATCGCGTACCGTTTTCCGGGCACCGATTCGCCCGATTATGCGGCGAGTCAGGTGCTCGCCGACGTCCTCGCCAGCCAGCGCGCCGACTTGTACGGCATGGTGCCGGCCGGCAAGGCGCTCGCGGCGCAGTTCGGGATCTCGGAGACCTACCCCAAGGCGAGCGTCGCCTTCGGTCTGGTCGCGTTGCCCGCGGGCGAGAACGCCGCGGCTGCGATCGCCGAGATGCGCGGCATCCTTGCCCGCTATGCCCGCCAGGGCGTGCCCGAGGATTTGGTCGCCGCGGCGAAGCGGGCCGAGCTGGCCTCGGCTGAATTCGAACGCAATTCGATCCCCGGTCTCGCGAGCGCATGGTCGTCGGCGCTCGCGGCCGAGGGTCGCGATTCGCCGGACGAGGACATCCAGGCCATCGAACGCGTCACTCTCGCCGACGTCAATCGGGTCGCGCGTGCTTATCTGGCCAACGCGAACTCCATCACTGCGACCTTGCAGCCGGTGCCCACCGGCAAGCCGGTCGCGACCAAGGGTTATGGCGGCGCCGAGGAAGTGACTTCGGCGCCCACGAAGCCGGTCGAGCTGCCGACCTGGGCGGCGGCGTCGCTGGCGCAATTGAAACTGCCGGCCGACTACATCAAGGTCACGGACGAGCGGTTGCCGAACGGCATTCGGCTGATCGTCAATTCCGACGCGATCAGCCCGACGGTGTCGGTGTTCGGCGCCGTCGAGCACAACTTCGATCTGCAGACACCGCCGGGCAAGGAAGGCGTGTCCGACCTCTTGAACG
>Ga0209208_10002308_pt1 | contig 27323 bp, 21 predicted proteins | sample S1TSphfallax_3_FD_187694 | JGI IMG/M metagenome (GOLD analysis project Ga0209208, IMG submission 187694) | Host-associated microbial communities from peat moss isolated from Minnesota, USA - S1T2_Fd - Sphagnum fallax MG (SPAdes) (version 2) | ecosystem: Host-associated > Plants > Peat moss >...
GGGGGGGGGGGGGTGTAGGCAGCCTGTGGAAATGAAATTAAAAAAAAACCAGCAGTCATCTGGTTTTTTGGGGGCAGAAGTTTCAACAGACCAGGAAAGAAAATTCATGCCTTGGACAGCCCAGAATTTTTTTTGAATCGTGATCAGCTTGAAGCTCATTTTAGAAGTGGACTTGGCAATTTTGCAAAATAGCCAAATAACCAATTTGGAGTTGGCAACATAGGAATGTGGACTTTGCAATTTGGCAATATAACCAAACAGCAATGTAGACTTCAGAAACAGGACACCTGAACTTGGCAAAATAGCCGATCAAACAAAGGGGTAATCCATATGTCACACTAGAAAAGTCCAGAAAGAAAGTGCCAAGGGTTCACCAGAAGCCAGGAACTGAAGTAATAGAACATGCAAAAGCAATTGGAAAAGACAAAACTAGAGTATGCAAGGAAATGAAAAAGATAAAACTAGAATATGCAAAGAAATCTATGACGGCAAGACAGGATATAGGAACCAATAATGGATGCTTCCCCAACCACAATCAGCTTGTGGCAAGAATAGGGCCTGCTACCCTGACCATAGTCAGCTGTGGAGACTATCTATAAGAGGGACTCCCCTCTACAAGTCAGCATAGCACACCCCTAGGATTAACTTATATCCCCAGATGGAAACATTGATGTTATACCCTAAGCAGGATGGGCTTAACCAGATATATACAACCAGAGTTCTTTTTTGGGGCGAGTTTTTGCATTGTGACAACAATTGTTTTGGGATTTTTTGGGTGAATTTTCTTTTTTAGTTGAAATTCGAATAAAATAATTCTACGAAAATGAAAGAAATTGCCAAATTTTGGGAAACCACAAATTTTTTATTTCTAAAAAATCACGATACCGCTCAGAAATGATAAAAGTCCCTATCTTTTTCTAAGAATTAAAGAAAAGGTATAGCCCAAATGCGTAGGTGATGAAGAGGCCTCCTTTGTGAAGGGATGACCATCTATAAGTTGGCTATGGCTTGCCTGGATTAGCATGCCATTAGGCGTGAACAAATTTTCAGACTATGATTTACAAACATTCTCTAGAAATAAACCCCTTAGAACACTAGCACTGCTGCAATGATCTTACGTTACATATTGTGGTTAGTGTTGATTAAATATGAGTGCACCCAATGTCCAATTTTCTTTTGGGTGTGGGCCTCTTTGATTGCCCCATCACAAGAAAAAGTGATCAACCTTTTGACATCCTCAAAGTATGATGTATTATCATCTTCCCCTTTGGCCTACCTAGATAGATAACACAAGTAGAACTTTGAGAAAAGGTTATGGGTTTAGGGTTTTGCTGCGGTTGACAACAACATGAGAACCTATTAAAAACAATCAAGATCAAAAAATACCAACTCCCCCTCCCTCGACAAGACCCCTCACCCCAAGCCCAAAAGTGAAAAACCTGAACCTCTTGGATGAACAGTACATCACCTCATTGGCTGCTCAGAATTTTCCATTGGTTTCTTCTTCTTGCCAAATTCCTTTTTCCTGAAAAAAATCGTCACATTTATCTGTTTGGTTCTAGCATGTAGGCAAAAGTGTGAAGGGTGCTTAAACCTTTTTTACTTTCAGGCCAAACTTGGCTAAACTGTCTTGTGGATAAACGCCGCTTCAGCTATTTATTCATTTATTTATACTTCAGCTACATAACAAAAATTATATTATTACTATGATTATTATTATTTTAAAAACACCATCAATGGGGAAAACGGCCCTTTGTCCTCTAATGTATTGTGATCAATTGACCTAAAATGGAAAGAAAGACCCAAGTTGCCTGAAATAGAAGTAGGAGGACTACAAATGAGCACCAAAGGACCCAACATGGGGAGGCGAGCCGCAGGCGCCGGCGCTGATTTAAAATTAGACGTGCACTGTCCGCATCTTACATTAATTAGTCGTTGTGGTTAATCCATGACTGAGCAAGGCGTCTTTTATAATGCCAAAGTTGACCGCGTTTACCGCGCGCGTGAAACTTATAACGTATTATATACAGACAATGTAGAATCCTTTTGTACTGCCGTCATCATCTTCTTCTACAGTCACTTGTCGAACATGATATTGTTTTTATATGCGTGTGTTTGTTCACGAACTTTTTGGCACCATGTGACACTGGTATTCCTGTTGGATCCAAAAATGGCCTTCTTCGAATGATATGCCAAACACTTGAAATACTGGGAAGAATTAGAAATTGATGTCAACCAGCAAGTCTTTATTCCAAGAAATGGTGGAGGGTGACAAAAGAAAAAGAACAAGGAAAAGAGGGTGGAGAAATAGAACATCGTCCAGACTCCACACTCTGGCAATAGAGCTCCAATAGAAGTCAGCGGATAAAATATCCCAATTGACAATGGGTGAAGGGTTCAGAAGTGGAGGAAGTTGAGAGGTAGCTAGCCCCACGACTATGGCTTGACTTCAAATATGGAGAGGCTTGCAACTTTTGAAGTGTGATTGAAACCCATTGTTTGAGGAAAGTAGTTTGGACTCTTGTTGGCAAGTTTTGGGATCTAGGCTGTTCAGGTTCATGTTATAAGTCAGGTTTTAAGCTATCTAGATTAGAGGTTTTGAGTTTTGTTAGAACTGCCATTGGAAGCTAATCAGGCAACTCTAGGTGGATAAGTATTATAACTTTATATTAAAAATTATAAACTTGACCTTGCATTTGATTATGAGAAGTACATAATTAACACTACACTATCTTGAACTATATGCAATAGTTGAAAAAAGTAATACTTTCTTTTAAAAGTTGTTTTGTTGGATGTAATGGAAACTAGACCTAGTCTTAGGAGTAGGTTGGGTTTCAAGATCAAAATCGAAGGTTTTAGAGATTCAAATAACCAATCTTAAGACTAGATTTAAAGTTCCATTGAAAGCAAAAAAATGAATTAGAACCAAGATCAAAGGTTCCTTTTAAAATGAAGAACTAAACAACATTGGTTAGGATCAAGAGGGAAGGACCTTTTAGGCCTTCCATTCCTTGCACACATTGTTGGCACAAACCTATAAAAAAATTTCAACTTGTTGTAATTGACCAAAGACATCTATCATCAAGGGGAGGAATTCATTTCTTGGATCTTGAGTGTATGCCTCCATTTTTTCATTTGGGTTGTTTTTAATGCTATGAGGCCTCACGAGGAAGAGCATTAAGACAAAAAGATCTACATGGGTGAGATTAGCAATAATATGATTGCAAAGTTTCAAACCCTATCATTATAATGCTTTGTTCAAACCTAAAGTTAAATGTATGTTGATATGGTAGCCATTAATAGATTTTAAGGTTCTAACATTGGTGGTAAGTAAGGAGTTATATCAACTGCTAATAATTGTAGCTATGCTTTGTTTATTGTCATTCAAACCTAGTAGGTTATTTTTGTTGATAGTTAGGTTAGTAATCTTCAACTTTTCATCTCTATTCATGAAGATGCATTGAAAGTAGGAAGTTGGAGCACCATCATCATGCTAGACAAGATTTTTTCTTTTTGCACAATGTCTAATTTCGCATGCAAAGCTCCCACTTCTTTTACCTTTTCTTGTAGGAGATTTGTCATTTCTATTTTGCAATTGTTTTTTGGTTGCATTTTTTTTTTCCTTGATGTTTTTGTCTTGCTTTTGCAAGTTAATTTGCCCTTTTCTACTCCGCTCTCATAAAACTTTTCATTGTTGTTGGATTGATTTTGTTGCTTTCCAAATTTCTTCTGTTATCTTCTTCTATTTTGCAAGTTTTGGTTGCACTTCTCTCCTTTGCCTTCAAACAACTTTTTAATTGTGTTTTGCATTTATCTCTCAATTGCATTTCTCTTTCTTCTACTCTCACCAAGGTTCTTTTCTTTTGTAGGTTTTATTTATGATTCTCTATTTCATTCCCACAAAGCTTTTCAATGTGTTTTGCATTTAATTTTTGGTCTGTTTCCCTCTTTAAATAGGCTCTTATCAAAGTTATTTTCCTCTATAAGTTTTGTTTACATATTTCTCATGTTATCATAGAAGCAGTTTTTTCTAATTTTTTATTCGAGTTTTTTTTTCCTTCCACCTCCACTATAAGATCCTTGATGTTGATGTTTCTTGAAATTCATTTTGTTCATGTTGTGTTGCAAATGTAAGAATAATAGAACTTATGATTTCACAACAACCATGATTTGATGGAGTTGATGCGAGATGAATGGGAATCTAAATGTAATTTTTTTTCAAACCATGAAAATTGCAGTCATTTTACATTATTATAGGTTGTCTTGGAACTTTGAATTTTTTATGAACATCAAAGAACAATTGGGTCAAGGTTGAAATTACCACATGGTATTCACATTTTTTCATGACACAATATGACAATTTCAGTTGGGTGAACATTTCCATGTTACCAAATAAGTTGTTTTGTAATTGAAAAAAAATTAGGTACCAATGCATTATACAATTTTAGGTGGCATGTTCATTTTACAATAAATTCTCTCATGGAACAAAATGCACATAGTGCTCCAAAATGTTTACAATTGGGAAATCCTCAATGAATATGGTTATTCACAAATTTCTTTAAGTAGTCAACAAGTTTGATGACCACAAAGGGATGATCTTTCTTGGGTCATGGCATGTGTTTAAAACTTTTGTGGTCTTCTTTCAATTCATGTGCAATTCATCACACACAAATCCACATTCAAAAACCTATATGTGCTTCCATAATCACAAACTACTCCTACAAATCAAAGTTGTATAATGTGCAATTACAAGTAATGGTTGATCATTAGAGGTGATTTTGAGATGTGCTTGTTAGCATGCCAAGTTTTGTGAATGACTAATGAATTTTGCTACAATTGAACCTTTGTACTAAAATGCAACCTATCATGGTTTGCTCAACTTTAAACATGGATTTCAAGATGGGATGTGCCCTTACATCTTGGGGAAGAAGGGTTACCCACTTTTGCCTTGGCTCATGATCCCTTGCATATAAACTACAAATGTGAAACACACAAGTTTTGAAGTGTTTTTCAACAAACACCTTTTTGATGGAAATAAGGTTGTGGAAAATGCATTTGAATCTTGAAAAAGACATTTAAAGAGTTATTGTTAAATTTTTTTTTAAAAATCCTTCCTAATGATTTCACATGTTGTATGTTGCACAATTTGATAACATGACAATAAAACATGTCTTATACACCCCTTAAATCATGATTACAATGATTTATTTGTAAAGATTACTTGTCCAAAACGACTAAAGGGTTTTTTTTTTTGTTCAATTTGTTCCCTAACAAGTGGGTATGTCCAATATGACTTGATGTGGTTTCCCCTTCTAATTGTATCAAATATTGGTAGTTGCAAATGGATTGAGCATGCTTGCATGATAGCAATGCACATAGTAATGTGACTAAGTTTAATCATCCCAATTACCTATGTGGTGGCAACAACATAGTAGTGTGACTAATTTCAATCACTATAATTGCAATATGGTATTTGACATGTTACATGTGTTAGATGTATGTGAATGCAAGTGCTATTTGATATGGAAAATGTTTATTTGATTTGATTTTCATCTTTAATTGATTAATTGAATAATTTTTTAGTTTTGGACTTGTGAAATTAATAGGATGACAATTACTAATTAACCTTTTTTTGCTCTTGAACTTTCACACAACACTTACACCAAGCCTAAGTTTACAATGCTAATAAGCTTGACATAATAAACTAAATACTTTGTAATTTAATGCCCCTTATGACTTGCTTAAAATCACCTATTCAAATTACATCATAAAAATATTGCAAAATCTAGCAATTGTCATTGTTGGAATTGACAACTTGTATTAAAGAAAATTGGGCATAATGTTAAGCCTTCGCCATAGTATTGTACAATGCCCTCATCTCCATGTTCACATAACAAAAGCTTTGCCAAATTAAAATTACACAAATCTAAAGGTATATTTAGTTTTAATGAACATGATTTGTTATTGTGTTAAACCCTAAACAAAACCAAAAACATGTTAGATTTGTTGTCTTTGAAACAATTGTTTTAATTTTCATTACACGAACTTGTGTCAAACTCCTTTTAACCATTAGTTTCATCATATTCCCTTTTGATCTACAACCACACCAAGCAATATTGATATTGTACAACCCCCTACAACAATGGTTGGTTTAATTAAATCAACAATATTGACATGAGTTCATAAACTAGCATGTTCATCCACATTTTGAAATATGAACATGTCAAACTCCACAAAGTTAGTTTGAACTTTGTTTGAAATGTGTTTCCCACCATGATCTTTTTGGAGAACTACTTTCAAACCTTTTTTCTTTGGGTATTTTGAAAAAGAAATTGTTTCATATGTAGTGGGTGGGTGTAAAAAAGTAATAGGAACCAATTTCACCCTCTTGAATCACTATGACTAGCCATGACAAGATGATGTGGTAGCATGAAATTTCTATTGAAAAAACCTAAGATGATGTTGAAAAAATGTGCTTAAATTGTGTTTTTACACTACTTCACAATTTTAAAAAAAAAAGTAGGTTTAAAATGTGTGAAAAGATATTTTATATTCATTGGATTACTTTCAAATTTATTCAAACGCCATATTGACACATTAAACAAAGTGTTACACAAATAGAACACACATTTTCAACATTGTGTTGCACAAATACAACACATATTTTCAACATTTTTTTAGTTTATGAGACTTGTGAACATGTCAAAAAAACACTAGTTATAGCAAAATGGTGAAAGCATACAAAAGTGTACCATTTGGTGATCTTTACCAACAAGTAAAAGTAGATTTGGAATCTTTTTGCATTTAGGGATTTTAGTCATGCCATAAATTTTTGGATACATTTATCATATTAAATAAACCACATATGGTCATTCCTAATTTATGTTATTACTCCCATTATTATTATTTTATTGCAAGTTTATTACTTCATTCGATATTGCACATTTTCCAAATCAAACAATTTAGATGATGTGTTATTAATGTTTGAGCCATTATGCACCTTGGTACACATTTTTTGAAATTTGAATTTTTGGATTACAATAATGTGAAGCCTTTCAAAAATAAAATTTCCATAAACTTAGATTTGGTGTCCACAATATTTTTTTGATATGATAAAGTGCATTGCATGTGTCTAATTCATTAAATCATGCCCCCGAACCCTTTCAAAATGCAACATATGAATGAAATTTCCAAATTAAATTTTTTTGACCTATTTTCAATCTACTTTTTCACAATGTGGGAAATTGGCAAATTTTGCAAAGTAGATTGAAAGTAGGTTCTTTAAAATGCTGATACAAATTTTAAAACTTTCAAAAAATTCAATATATCATATTTTATGCCTTCATGTAGTTCAAAAGGAAAATCTCACAAGGTATCACCTACTTTTTAATTTACTTGTTACAAAATTTTGTTTTTTTAACTTGTGAGAACTATTTTTAGTATACTTTTGCATGCTTTCATCCAAAAGCGGTTGCTAATAGCTCATTTGGATTTGAGAAAATAAAATACTAGTCTAAAATAAAGATCAAGGAACTAAATTTTATTAATGTAATGTTGCACTCATCTCCCTTGACCATTGCATTATTCCAATTATTATTTATTTACTCCCAACTGCATAGTAGAACAACAAATTTCAAAATTCCATAGTTTAATTCCCATATTTCCTTGGTCCACCTTATGTACTTTAATTTTGTAAGAATGGGTCTTCAATCATGTCCAAAAGTTGTTGTCATGTTATAATCAAATGCTATTAAATAGTCTTTAGCATTTGAAACATGAATGTGATTGCCAAAAACATACATTCTTCAATATGACCTAGCTTCTAGTGTTGGTGGCATGAACATGTGCAACATGCTTTTATCAATGTTGTCTCCCTATTTTATAGTTGAAGTATTGGCAATCTTTATTCAAATGTGGAGAGGGGTTAATTCCTCAAGGTGATTTGGGAATATAAAATCCTTAAATCAAGATCAACCCATATTGTGTAAAATATTCATTCATATACCAACTTGTGTGTTTTATATCTTGCGACAAACATTTGTTCCTTAAAACTTTGTAATTGTTTCGTAAGGAAACAAAGACTTGCAATAGTAATGTGGAAGAACCTTTTTTGTAAATAGTTATTACACATTGGATTATTATCGTACTCAAATATTAAAAAATCTAGCAACCCCATTGGCCTTAAAAATATAGGCCTATGCACAACCTTATTTTAACATTGAAATTAATGGTCCCTTTCTACCATTTCAATTAATTGGTCTTCTAAAATTCACAAAAACACCCTACCAAACCCTAAATTAAACATTTTGCTCCTTTGATTCAAGGTAAATAATAATAAAAATTTGACCATTGGAGTTGAACTCAGATTGAAAAACTGTAAAGCTTGGTCAAGTGAAATTAAGATGGTGGTGGGTGTAAATAAACTGGCACATCCCTAAGTAAAGAAGTTAAACTTCTTGTGCATGAACTCACGACTCATGTCCCATTTGGGTAAAGGGGATTTAAATTGTAGAGCCTAATTCAACACTATTTGTTGCCACATTTGTAACCTTCATTCGATGTGGTGATTGGAATTTCTAAGTTAGACTTGAAATGGATTCCAAAAAAGAAGAGACAATTGCAAGGGGGAATTTGGGGAAGATGCCAAAAGTGAATGCACTGCGTGAATACGAAAAACACACTTAGTAATACTTGTGCTAAGAACATAAAGACATAATGCGAATGGTCTCCTTTGATTGAGAAGTAGCTATCACCACCATTAGGTCGAAAGGAGAGAAGGTGATAGAAATGCCCCAAGGGTGATCACCCCGAAGTAATGTCAACAAATGCGTTGACATCTCTAAAGTGGGGAAAGTGACATGCCCTTTTAGACGAACTTTGAAATGAAAGGATTTGCCTAGTTGCGGCCCAAGTTTGGACCACTGTTGGGTGGCTCATGTGGCGGCTTGGGTTGCAAGTCTAAGTGTTGGGTTGGGTCTGATTCCCAATTTGACAACATTCTCACGAGTTGCATAAGTGCCAAGGAGTGCAGGTTTGAGGAAAAGGCGCTCAAGGAGATGTCCTCAACACACTACATCTTCAAACTAAACACAAGTTTGCAGCTAAGTAGGAAGGAGGGAGATGATAATCCTAGACAACAAAGTCTTGAACCACTTGGGAAGTTTGCAACAAGTTTAGTCCCAACCGTTTAGAGGCCAAAGTTAGCTCTAGGTCAAATCTCACAAATGTGTGGTTTGTCATGTCTAAGTAGTTTAGGTGCTCAGTGAGGTGCGTGAATAGAGGCGAAGGCGCAAGGAGCACCAAGGCAGATCCTCCAGGTATGACATGCAGCAAAGGGAAGTAAAAGGAAACCCATCAAGTAAGATGGAGGGTTTCATTCAACTGAATGGCCAATGGTGCGTTCATGGGTGCTGGGTCACTCCAGCCAAATGAATTGTGACAGTGCAAAGGAAGGAAGAATTTATCTTAGCTTCTAAACAAACCTCAATTGTCCATCCTAATACGGACATCGACACTGCACAGGTGAACAGCCACATGCACACAAGTGCAACCAAATGGACTGGGCCATTAGAGTTGTTTGAAGGTAACTTGTAAATAACTATGTACTACATGACATATGGTGTCATCATTGTCCATATGTAACTTCACATGTAGTATACCTGGCAACAGTTTTTGTGGGCCTGAGATCGGTGTGGGTGCTCTGTGTACTTGTTTCTTTTGTTTTGGGTGAGACCTTTTGCATTTTTTCAACCTGAAAATTTTGATTTCCACACACACAAGAGGTTTTTTGCAGAAAACATGACTCTAATGAGTCACATTTTTATAAAAAAGCTCCAGATCTCTACAACAAGTTCTAGCAGGTAGCCAAAATATAAAAGCATTCTTAAGATTTTCTACTTTCACATCTGGTCTACAGCCAAATTCAGTTAAATCTTCTTGTGGATGGTAGCCAGCAGTGCTTTTTTTTTTCCTGGCATATTATCCCCGGATTCTAGTTTTCCAAAAGGACAGCTACCCTTACAAAGGGAAAAAGAGGGGGTGTCTCGTTCAAAATCACCTTAAAAAATGATTTGGGAGGGTGTCGCCACATTTATGTCTACTGGCTCCAGTTTCAAGAGTTTCTTGAACTAATGTCTCCAACCTTGCGAAATCTGTCTGAATCTGCCTAGGGATGTTTGCCAACCTTGCTCCATCAGGAAATTGAAAAAATAAATTGATAGCCAGTTTGGCTGCAGCACAAATTTGGGTGGGGGGGGGAGGAGGGGTGGGGAGAGGTGAGGAGAACAACACACGGATTCAAATGTAGATGACGACAATAGCAGACTCTCATGCAGCTGCTGGCCATTGGGTGCGGGTGATGGCTGTTCATGAGGGCCAGGTTTGGGGGACCCAAATGAACTCCAAGAAGACCTTTAGCCTGCAGGTCCCCAGCAAAAGTGTAAAGCACTTCCCTGACATGTCAACAAGAAGCTCCTTCGTGTCACATGGATCGTCCTTCACTTCTCTTCTTCTTCTGTCCTTTTCCCTGTGTGCCAAATTCACTGTTGAGATTCCCGCTTCTCACTTTAATGTTCTGCTGTAACAGTCAGCTAGTACCTACCACTCATGAGGTCAAGAAGTGATTTTATTGTAAGGCCTTGGGCGTGCAAACGGGACTAGGAAAGTTTACAGAGCTCGATTCAAAAGAAACCATGAACTGTACTTAGGTTTCGCATCCTAAGTGTCAAGAGCCACATGCGTGTGGCCAGCAAAAAGGAAAAATAAGTGTTACTAGGCCAAAAAAGAAAAACACATAGATGCCACTAGCAGCCCCTATATGAAACATCCTGCAGCTCAGGAAAGAACACAGTGAGGCCTAATCAGGCGTAGCATAGGTTCTTCTAGTTCAAGAGGAAAGAAAATGTTGTTGGTTTGTTTCCAATGAGCTTTCCTAAGCTCAATATCTTGTGCAGGGTAGTGTCTCGAAAGGTTTTGCTGAGTGAACTCAATGTTTTATGCTGAGCTGGGTCTGTCATTGGCCTTGCAATCTAGCACTTTACAGTCACTGTATCCAGGATTTCCAGTACAATACCCTGTGGTCGGATTCAATGGAAATTAATTAACTATTGAGATGTTGCACAAATTCCAAGGGCAAAATGTTGAAATTGCAAATAATTTCAAAATAGCATTGCCTAATTTGCTGAAAGTTTTAGATTGACAATGTAAAAACAAAATAATTGTTATATTCATATGTTTAAAGAAGAAACACATGAAACTTGTAATCACATGAAATTTCAAATATTACAATCTTGAAGTAAACACAGCATCAAGCTAAATAGCAGCTGGCCATTAATCTTGCAATCTCATCATCTTACAAAAGCTCTTCTAAATCTTGGTCTTCAACATCTTCCTCTGACATGTCATTGTCGTCCAAAAAAAAAAAAGTTTGCTTATTGGATTATCCCTTACACAGCTTGTCAAAATATAAAGATCCAACATGTGCCAAGAGTTAGAAAAGCTTAACTTGAGCCGTCAAGTTTGACCACAGGTAGGGTAGTGTGGCAATTACTATCTGCTGCTGGATCTGCTCTAAGGTACTGCCACTGCATATAAAGATGTACCTACAGCTATGGTGAATTCCAGAAAACCTTTATGTTTGGTACATATGAGATATACTTTGTTGATTCTGAAATATATCCGTTCATCAACAATACCTTCCTGTTTTGGTGTTTAATGTCTTTAGATGAAGGAAAAATACTCCAGGATTGGACCATGGGTATAGATTATTATCATAACTGAGAAAGCAATGCACAGCAATGGAAATACCATAAGTTTGCATGGAATAATATATTGTGCTAAGGCTAAGCTGATGCAGAAAAGAAAAAGATACTGTGTGGGTTGGGTTTCAACCAGTTTTGTCTGGTTATACCTTGAAATCCGGATATGAATTGGGATATTACCCGGATATGTTTTGTATCCATATCCTGAATCTGGTCTAGTTTTACTATCCATCATAACATATTTGGTGGTTTATATCAGGATTACTAACCGATCTCTATAGATATCTGATTTTCCAATTTGTGTTTTTTTTTTGGTTATGCATCATTTTTTTCATTTCACTCTAGTTTTGGTGATCACTTGGTCTTCTCATGCCCCTTTGCTATGCACATAAATGGTATCCCAATTTTTTTGATGTAGATTTTTGTGTTCAAGAAACTGCTTGTGTAAACTATGAACATATATATCTGGACACATATTAAGGTGTCAGCATATTCACAATTAAGATCAATATTTTGTCATCTAAGACCATACCTTCATGTTCATAAACTTGACTTATGTGAGCCATAAATTTAAACTATGTCATGTGGTTACTGGACCTCTTGGATGTCTAAGAGATCCTAATTATTTGCTCATCAAGTCATGATGAGGGTATTCTGATAAGAGCTCTCAAAAATCCTTTATGGTGTAAATTTTTGGGTTTTTCTTTTGTTCTTGGTCTTTTGTTTCTAGATCTTTTGTTCACCATCTTTTATTTCTGATCTTCTATTCCTAGTCTTTTGTTTGTGAACCTTCCAGTCATGGTATTTTATTCCTAATCTTTTATTTTTGATCTTTTGTTCTCAGTTTTATGTTTTGGATCTTTTGTTTCCAGTCTTTTGTTCCTGGTTTTATTATGCATCCAATGTGTAGTTCATATGTGCAGGCTATTTGGTTTTGCCATAAATGAAGTAAATGTTTGTATTATTGAATTTGTTGGTGGGGTTGTAAAAAATATCTATAATACCGGGACTTTGGGTCTTTTAATCGATGTTGAGAATGTGACCTACAAGCTCCAAATGTTGCTAATTTTGAGGTTGCACAACTTCAAGTTATACAAGTTCAAGTTATATATTGAAAATCACATAATCAAAATTATATTTGTTGGGGTTTTTTGGGCCAAGTGGATGTGCAATCACAACATTTTTGGGGGCCCACAAATCTGCACAAAAAAGGTGATGTAACACAACAAAATGAGGATCTAGTGTTTTATATATGCAAGGGTTACAAACCACTTTTCACTTGCAAAAATATTTAATTACATAGATTAGTATTATGCCAATGCCCTCTATTGTGTTTCCTTCTTTGCCTTAGTGGAAGAAGTGATTATTATGATGGTAAGAAAACTAGGGACTTTCATGTGTTGCCTAATCTTGCATCTTGCAACAAATGTGATTACAAGTTTTGATATCTAGATGTTTAAAGGTGGAGTAAACACATTTGCCTTGGTCATCTACTACGCAAATGAATCTTGGACCTTTATCCATGTTATTGTTGATTTATTTGAAGTGTTTGACACAACGGGGCTTTCCATGGCTAGGTAGTTGCAAGATTTACTAAAAACATTTGATCTAATTCATTGTGTTGTTGTTTTTCTCAAAGATGAAACCATCAACTTGATATCAATAGCAACAACATTAGATTATATAGTTGATTGTCATCTTTTGAAACTTCAATGGGTGTATGAAGGTTTTTGTTGTATTCATGTTATGTTTAAGGCATGCTAATATGTTACAAATGATAATAAAATTGTTGTAGGTTTGAAAAATGTAAGTGTGAATAATGCAATAGAAAATTACACTCTTGTTTTTCCTTTTCTGATTTTTCAAAAAATTAAAAAAGGAAAGGCAAGAGTGGGAGAAGACATGTGTTGAAAGTGGGATGTGACATTGGAAATTGAAAACTCCAATGAAAATCAGTTTTTCCAACAAAATGATAATGTTTAAAAAACACTATAGTTCAAAAAGGCCATTGTCTTGTGTTATGGGTGGGGAAGGACAATGTTTTTACAACAATGAACTCCTAGAGGTGAGGTGTGAGCAAGTACATAAGAAATCAAAATTGTTTTAAACCATGTTGTCATAGCCTATGTGATGAATTGATAAAGGGGTCAATGGTTGTTATATGATGCCTTAACTACATCTATTGTCATGACAATCACCATGGAAATTGAATTTGAAAAGGTTTCAAATGGGATTGAAATTTTGGATGTGTTTCATATTGAACTCTTTCTCTTGTAACAAAACATGTGGCAAAAATTTGTGAAGATATTAAAAAAAAAGGATTGACTTCTTTAAAAGGTTATGATTTCATTCAAGTTCATAACACACTTGCCATAATGTTGGATTTTTTATTCAAGCATTTATGTGTTGTGGAAATTATGTGAGTTGTGGGAATACAATAAGTCTTCATTTTGAATATAATGTGAAAGCAATCGTTCCCTTTCTTATGACTTGTTTTCATTGATTAAACTTTATTGTCCAAGAATGTAGAATTGATGGACCTAGTGATGAACTCAATGAAGTTGACATTAAGATTTTGGTCTTGGAACATCTATTGAAAAGTCTTCATGTGCCCATATTATTGGAAAGTTGTATTTGTTCATGTGATCACCCATACTCCCACCAAACAAGGGGATCTCCCTTCACATGTGTTTGGTGGTGCATTAATGAAGGACAATTTTCAAATGTTGCATTCCTAGCCAAACAAATTCTTGGCATTCCTTGGTCACAAATGAAATAGAAATAGTGTTCAACCTTGCTGGGGTGTTAACATCTTTGCAACCTTGTCATTTACAAGTAGAAAACCTTGATCAAATCATCATTATGATCAAAGATTGGTTTAATGATCCATGCTTTAATTACAAGAAGAAAGTGGATATGAAAAATATTGAAAGTGGAAGCATCTTTGGTGGGTGGCAACTATGATTTGATTGAAGAAGTGGAATATTTTGGGGAGTTACATTTAGATGATGGTTAGGGTTGATGGTGTGGTGTTGTATGCAGGGTGTGGTTGGGGAAGAATTTGTGCTACAATTGAGCAAAATATTTCCATAGAACTAGGGTTTAATTTCATTGCAAGTTACTTTGTTTTGTATTTTGTTCATGTTGGGTTTGTTCATGGAGTTAGGTTGTATTCTTGTAATTTTTTCTTAAGCAACCATAATTGTAAATTTGATATCCATAACCTTCATGCATATATGTTGTTTTTAAAAATTGAATTCCATCCTATCCATAAGTGACAAAAGGTTTATATAGAAAATGAACATGTAATCAACTAGTGTAATAAATTGATATTTTGAAATACATATATTTTTTTACTACAAAAAAGTTTTATTGGTATCCAAAAGATATGTCTAAAAGTTGATAACTAAACAACATTGGTTCCAACTAACGTAGGTTGGTTCTTATTTTTCAAAAAAAAATTGAATTATAGTTTCAACTTTTAATTTTTTTTCAAAAAACTCCTAGTTTTGGTTTAAGGATTTAAAAATATTCATAAAACCTCCAATTTGGTTTCAAACCTAGTTTTTCACATTTTAAGACCCCAATTTTAGGTTCTTAATAAGTAGATCTAGTTTTACCTATATATACATAGCCCAAAACTAATATTTTTATAGTGATTGGCATGGTATCATTTATATCAACTACATGCCTACACACATTTAAATAAATAGATAAATAAAATTGCATATTTAAGACATGTTCCAAAAGGAAGAATCACATGCCTAATACCACCCCCACCTAGCCCCAAATCAATATTTAAAAGATTTTGATGTTATTATTTAAAATCTTGATTTTTTCTTTCAATTAAACTAACAACATGCTCAACTTCAATTATAGAAAAATAAAAATAAAAATTAGTTCACTAAAAATTAAATAAAAATGAGTTTGGAGTTAGTTTTGGGTTTAATTGAAGTCGAATTCTTAGTTCTAGTTTTGGTTTTTGGTTGAATTATAATTTTAGTTTTGATTTCGAATTGGAAAGAAAACCCCATCAATTTGGATACCTAATAGTTGGATTGAGAATTGGAATTGGCCAACATTTAAAATGGCTTGAAGACCCATATTACCAAGACAAATCATTTCTCACAAGTGCACACAAAAACCAATACCTTAACCTTCCTTATCACGGTGTGTAAAATGGACACCCAAAAAAAAGGTTCTTCCTATGATATTTTGTTTGAAAATTAAAGGGTTGTGTAACAAGAGATAATTTGTTTGGAACAATGATCAATGTGAATGAAAATAGATACTTGGTTTGCATCCATAATCCTCTTAGGCCCAACTCTTGTACACTTTCACATGAATTCTTCTTGTAGTCTATTGGGGTCTTGCCACATATTATTTCTTTATAAATACACTCTCAATGACAAGTTATACCTTTGTTGGATTAAGTGTTTAAGATAAGTTATTGTAACCAAAAGTGGGCTTGATTATATATGTAGATTTCATATTTTCACATTTTCACAACAATATTTCCATACTAACATTTATTTAGTATTAGTCCATGTAACACAATTTGGTGGAAAGCCTAAGTAACACAACAAATCTATGCATAATCACAATACTATGGATTCATGCTTGAATCAAATTGCTTTAGACTTATTCTCTCAAGTTATTATGGTTTTTTTCATGGCATGGCATTTCTATTCAATAATTTACAATGCAAACTTTCAAACCACATTTTTCATCCTTGGCACCCATAAAATATCATGCACCTCACAATGTGTCTTTTTTAATCGCCATATCCTAGAAGTTTTGACTAATAGAAACAATTCCTTTGAATAACTTAGTTAACTATTTTCCCATGGGTTTGCAAGATTTGCCCCAACATCCCATCATTAATGTCTACAAGAAAACATAATTCTAATCAAGGTGCATATATAGATAGGTACAAATGTTTTTTTTCAACATTTGTCTCTCTGTGGCCCAATGAGATCATTGGATTTCTTCAAGTATATTAAACATAGGAAGGAAAATGCCATCATAAACCCCCTTATGATCTTCATCATTTTTAGTTAAATATCTAATTCAATGGATTTAATCATTTTATTTTTGCATTCTGCTTTAATTCCCATATGTAGTGGAAATCAAAGGAGAATTCAAACTTAGAGCTAGACAATGCTTTTGACCATTCATCTCACAAACATACTTGCACAGTACACACCCATGGTTCAAAAGAAAGAGGAAAAACAACTTAGTTTATTAATGTTGATTCAAAAAAATAGAAAAGAAAGTTGTATTCATTTCCAATTTCAATCCATCAATATATCTTTTTACATGATGCCAACAACTTTTTGCATAGGCAAATCTTCATAAAAGCCAAATGATTCACAATGTTCATATTCTAGCCAAGCAAACCACCTTCCATAGATTCAATTGATTTCATAGTGTAACATTCCTCTTTATTCATGCTCTTCTACCGTAAACAACTAGTCACACCATCATTTGCACAAAGGATAACCAAACATAACAAAAACATGCTGCCATCATTCTATTGACTATTTATGTTGTGTTACTTCGTGTATGAAAAAGCCAAAAGTTTAGATAGTAAACATCGTTGAATACATCAATCCTAACCATAAATTGTTTGTTAATAGGATGTGCTTTATGTTCACAATATCACCAATTCATCCATTTATTAAAAAAACACCTTGTCAAAATTTGTAATTATAGGTGTTTTGCAGTTACCCAAATTTTCAAGAGTGTATGTCATCTTCTAAGTGTCAACAAGTTTGGGCTTTACATTGTTGTGAAATTCTAATGACATTCATCTTTTTCTTCTTCTTCTTATATTCCCATATGGTTTTGAATAGTTTATCATTATTTTTGTTAATGTCAAATTTATTTTGAATTAATGTAAATATCATATACATGAAAAGGCATATGTTTATTTATTTTTATATCCATGTTAATATGTAAGGAAAATAAGTGAGGTTGTTAGTAGGAAAGTCAGAAAGAAAAAAGGGTGGTCTTTAGGAAAGGAGTGAAATAATTAAATTTGGAAATGAGATAGGTATAAATTGTCTTTAGACTTGGGATGATCATACGGAAGATTATGTAAAATCAATTGTCCAAGGAAGACCACATGAAGGATAATGCAAAATCTCCCATATACTACTTGAATTTCTCATCACTGAAATTTAGATTCAAGTACCTATAGCATTTCAAATTTCACAACAATGTTCAGCACATAAAATGCCTCTCTAGTAACACACATCCAACATTAATATTGCCTTAACTAATCTAAAATTCTTAAAATAGCTAAGTGCTGAAATTAATATGTAACGTTTTCAAAAGTTAATCATGTGGCTGAATTTTGCGTAGCCTTGCATATTTAAGGATGCTCTTTCACTATGGTCAAATATATTTGGATACAAGATACTGAGTATTCTAAGAAAATGCTAAATATCCTTCAATGAGTTTCATCTAGCACATTCCTTGGATGATCACAGAACCGCCTGATTTTGTCACAAGGTTTGACCCTACTTTTAGGCTAAATAAAAAATAATATTCTGATTTATCAAGGAAAAAAAACTCTGCCGACTAGACAAATCCTCATTTTATTTTGAAAGGTGTTGGGGTTTGGAATCAGGGTGGGACAGCATAACATGCAAAGCAAACAAATATATATATATAAGTTTATTGGTAAAACCTGTAGAGCAAACAAAAGCACCATGCAGAACCATGCAAGGGTGCAAAAGGACAGGCCTGAAAATGTGCCGGATGGAGTTCAATAGGGGGTGTTCAGCTCTCCCAATATTCTACCACACAAAGCGATGGACGATTCCATAATAAGACTGCGCAGTGCCCCACTTCGCACTCAAGGGTCACGCACTGAAGGAAAGTTTGGAATATCGATGGGTTCAGGCCAATATACGCAAGCCCATCACGTGGTCCACCTGACAGGCCTTGTGGGTAGCAGCTTTACTGAAAAGGACTGTCGGTTCCTGGGACCCGAATTTGAAATCCCTGCCTCTTATATTTTCTTTGTTGACCTACTCCTGGAGTCTGGTGCCAAATATCATCCAACGTCATTTGGATGATATTTCCGGGTCATGTTGCACGAAAAGCGTTTCCTAAGATCTCCAAGTATTTCAATGCTGGGGAATGAAATGAAATCCATCGGCTACTGATTCAGAAATCAGCCAAAAGCCCTTCAAACCTCCACGTAAAGCGCGCTTCTAATCAAGTAGTTGTAAGGATTTCAATTCAATTTGGACCCCCCATATCACTCTCTTTTTCAGTCAGACTCTCATCCCCTTTCCCCTTTATAGCTAATCATGGTAAGTGCACCTTTCACAGCCAATCTCTGGATATTCTTTGTGCAAAAGATATAACCATTATAGAATTGCTCAAATGCTTAATGATTATATCCAATAAGTGAAAAACAAACACAGAAAACAAGAGACCAAAACAGAAGATGCTTGATAATAGACATTGAATAGACATTCATTCAAACCTGGAAAAGTTGGTGCTATACTAAAAACTCAGAATATCATCATCATGTAAGGTAGTTTTCTTAGAAGTAAATGCTCCTTGCTGACACAAGGTTGCCGAATACCTATAAGTTGGACCTCACCTTCTATCAGTTTTGGGGTGTTCAGTTTGCTGCAAGCCCCAAATGATTGATCCCTTTGCACCTGAGCAGTAAACATTGTTTTCCTTTGTGTATTTGACAGAATCATGAGCAATAGGTGAGAAATGTGGAACGGTCTGTCTGAAATTGGGCCCATAGATGGAGGTAGCCGTAGTATTGACATCAAGGGCAGCTTTTCCCTATTAGCCCAGTTTCTATCCCAAATTGACATGGGTGAAACAGTTCTTACCCTGCTAATCATGGATAATGTGACCCAGCTCCCACCAGTGCATCATCCATTGGAAAACCGTTATGAAACATATACAATTGAGTTACCGAGGTTCTGCCTTTGAAACCTATCCTGCAAACCCCTCTAACTTTCCTGTCATGCTACCTAGGTAATCACCTATGTAAGAGGGTTCTTATCATAGGTAAGTACGCAGGGAATGTAAATGCTTACTATTTAGGTAGTCATGAAGGTAATGCACTTAGCAGGCTACTCTGATGAACTTGGTAGGTAGATGCAAATGGATTGTTAATACATAGCCAACCACTATGGTTAGCTAGGGGACAGGAATCCAACAAAACATTGTTTCCTGTCCCCATACCATCCATCTTGCATGGTGCCCTGGTGGGTGCCGATTAATTCTGGATGCAAATAAGTGTAGGGTAAAGGCCAACGAGGTGGGCAGCTTTAAGGCAATAAGGGCCCCTGAGGGCGGAGCCAAGCGCAAGCCTGATTCTCTAATGCCGACCCCTGAAGGCTTCACATGATGTAAAAACTGCTACATATCTTTTTTTTATAAATCCTGTGACCTGTCACCATATGACACTTGGTAAGCCTGCCTGCAACAACACTAAAAAAAATCAACGCAGGTTTTTAGGCTATAATGAAGATCCCAGCTTAAGAGAGTCCAAGATTTGTATATTTCAGTCAGTCCATAAGATCCATAAGGTAATCAAACCTCAAATAAACGATGCCCTTTTTCGGGCATCTAGTTCTGTGCTTAAATTTGGCGCCCATTAAATCTTAAAAGGGTTTGTATTAAAACTAACCAGATAAGGGTGAATCCTAGATGCTTAATTTCACTGCATGAGCCAAGTACATTAAAGGTTTGTTTAGAAGTTGCATCCAAGCTTACTATTGACATCTTAATGGATGGAATGGCGGCAGTTTAATGCTAGCTTCCTTGTTATATTACGGAGCATAATATGTTACCATTAGCTTTATTGGCACGCATAAAAGTGCTTGAATAATATTACATTTTACTTGTCACATAAACACAAAATGTGAAGGTCAGTGATCAGATATATTTCAACAAGTGACCCTTTTTTAGTTACAAACTCACCCTTTTAGGTGCATTTTATTTTGAGTGTGAATGATGTGAAACACACTGATGCATAGCAATGTTAGTCGTAGTAACAATCCAAGTCAAATGTTTCAATTATTGTTTGACACATAATTACAAGGATCAAAAAGTATTGAAAGCTTTGAGGATTCAAGGTGTAGTTCATTAGAATACATAGGTGAACGATATGAATGTGCACAACTTGTGGATTCAAATTCAGTAATTGAACTACAACATTGCTTTCTTCTATTTGTTGTATCACCTCGGTCTGTCAAGTTTGACAATCAACCAGTTGAACAAAGCAATGAACATGTCAAGCTAATGTGACCACTCCTCACGTGAGGGCTTTGGTTTCCATAATTGGTAGTCAATTACAATGCTTTCAAGACATTAACAAGGGCTATCATGTGTAAGATGAAATAATAATCCAACCAAGACCACCCAATTGAAATCAAGTCAACCAAGCAAGCATGGGCCACTAAAAACATGTCAACAATTAAATGATGGTTCAATTTAAGCGCACAAAAACTTAGTTTTCAAAGGTACAATGTTCCAAGCACTCAAAGTCATTGTGCTCCAAGCACATGCAATCTTGCACTTTGATTTGGAAGGTGATGGATAACTTGGAAAAAAAAAGAATTGGGATGATGTAGCATTGAATTTTGCAATAGATGTTGAAGGTGGTAGCAAAATCCGAACTACAAGGTCCATGTTTGGTGTGCTTGTCACATTAGTAAGGAACCATCTATATGGCATAACACAATCATGTAAAAGAGGCAAATATAGAGTCCTACAAAAAGGAGAACAAGAATCCCTTGTTGTAAAAAAATTGAACATCTAGTCACATTCACAAAGTTAAGTTAAAAAGTGGTAGAGATTACATAAAAGAAGGTCCCGCATTTCAAGAATGGGATTCTAGGTTGGGGATGATTGAAATGATTTAAGAGGCATATTCCAAATCTATCATTAAAGGTTGCACAAAATTTGAAGGTTGGATGTGCCAAAGGTTTGTGCCTAACAAATGTGATGATGTTTTACACAAGCTCAATCAAAGCCTAAAAGTTTGCACAAGTACCAATTGAATAAGATATGGAATTATGACAAATTGGATGCACAAGTTGGTTGAGATCGAGAGGCCTTGGTTCTAGCAAAGACTTGTTCAATGATAATGCATTTTTATTACATTAGATGAATAAGAATGGTTATTAGTTTTGTCATGCATCAATGAAGGAGGTGAACACTTACCAAACTTCTACATATTCAAATGTAAGTAATTCCACTAAAACTACATTAAGCGATGCGAATTTAGGGCTACAATGGCTATGCAACCAAAAACTTAGATGATAACCATCCTTTTTAACAAATGGATCTCACATTTAATTACTTTTATTCAAGCTTGTGGAGGAAACCTGTGTTTAATTAATTGACACTTACTTATTCTAAATGGTCACAATTCCCATGTGACCATAAACATTGTGCACAAAGCTAGGGGGTGGGGCTTGACTTAATCATTTTATTATCACACATGTGTCATGTGTTACAACATTTAGATGTTGTGTGTTTTAAACCTTTCAAAATAGCATTCAAAGCTTACATCACAAATTTACAAACTTTATGGGTTCATTTCAAGTTTGTGCAAAATATGTTATTTCATAGGTTCATATTATTTAAACACAAATGTTGTGCATTATTTAAACATGAAAATAATATACGTGCTTTTTGTGTGTAAATAACACGAATAGACATACAATAGGGTGAAAGCACGGTAAAGTGTACAACTAAAAGTACTTGCCAATCTACTTGTCAAATGAATAAAAAGTAGGATCAAAACCCATCACAAAATTGTTATACATTCAATTTTTTTAGTTGAATGATAAATAACAAGATACTTTTATTATTATTATGCATTATTTTTTCATTTTGCATTGTAAAAGTAGGTTTCAAGTAGACTTTTATAAATTCAAGTAGCTTTTCAAACCTATTTTTTGCGGTGTAATATTCAATTTAAGTATGTGTCAAGTATATTCTACCAAAGAGAACGTAGATTTGTTTTTTGATGAGGCCCTTGAATATACAATAATCTTTATGTTATAATTTCATACGTGTATATTTCATTAAAAATTTTAATGAAAAAGTAGGTTTGAACACCATATTGACCAATCAATTTAAAAAATATTTATTCCCTAGTTTTATTGTTCCATTTTTTTTGAAATTTTGTAGTTGATTTACAATAAACCCAATTGAAGGTTGAATAGTTTCAAAATGAATTTTAAGTAAATTTTGAATCTATTTTCTTGTGTTTTTGTGAAAAACTAACTTTTTTTAACTTGATATTTTAAAGCAACTTTTTCAGTATAATTTACCATGCTTTCACCCCCTCACATTTTGCATCATAATTCATAAATGCATGATCATCTTGAGTAGGAAAAGTTATGTTCATTTTTTCCATCCCCCTTCTATTTCAACCTTTGGATCTTACCCCCTACTTGGATATGGGTGTGCCTCCTCAAGTTTCTTTCATTCTCTTTCATATCCTTATAAGCATCTAGCTTGGCTTGCTGTAGCGAGTTAAGCTTGTGCTTCCATCGAACCTCCATCTCCAAACCCTAGTTGGTAAAATCCAATCCATCCCTATTTCTTTCAAACTTTTTTTATATAATTCTAATACCTTTGTTGAATTATGTATATGTTAGAATGAATGTCTTGAGGTTACTTTTATCACTTCTTGTAACTATGGTGGATTTGACTCCATACTTTCACTCCTCCACCCCTTTATTTGTTTATAAGGGTCCTCACTGCCATCTTTCCCCATGAGGTTTTCCTTGAAAGTATTTTGCACAAGATCATGTTTCCTAGGGGTCACATTTTGGCCATGATTAGCTTGTTCTTTAGACCCCTTCCCTCCTACCATCAATTTGTTCAACTGATCACAATTGCATTCCACTACCCTACTTGACCCTCCTTATTTTGTTGCCTTTTTGTTGCTTGTGATTCTTTTTGGCGACTAGGCCATGGTCCATCCCCTTCCATTTCCATTTATAGTTTCCAACATTTCACTATTTGTACCTTCTTTTTTAAAGTTTTAGCTACACCCCCCAAGTTGGGGAAAATTCCTTTCCTCTTCATTGACAAGGTCTTCATTTAATTTTTCTTCAATTTCTAGGGGTATTTGATGTCCTTCTACCTCTTCCTTACTAGCCCTTTGTTCCTTATTGCTATCCACTTCCATTTCCTTGTCATGCACATTGGTTTGAAGGGTAGCTTCTACTTCACACCAATGATTGGTCACATGAATCCATATTAGTTGGAATTTTTTTTTCCCAACAATATTTTTTTCTTTTCTTTTAATTGTAATGAAGCCATCTTTGTCTTCTCCTTGTTTGTTGGCAACATTTCCTCAAGCTAACAAACTTGCATTATTGTGGATGAATGTGGCACTCCCCTATTCTTTTATTTGTTTTCCTAGCACCACCCCCTATTGCCTACTTTTGCCCCCTTCAAACCCTTTCTCTAGCCTTCTTTATCCATTAGCTCCACCATTCTTGACAAGTGGTGGCTTCCCCTTAGCTTCTTAGTCTTTAAACCTTTACTTTTTGATACAACTAAAATCAAACAATCCTTAACTTAATGTGAACAATCAAGGCAAAATTTGCAACAAATGGGGAGATGGTTGTAGTCAAAAAGGATTGTGGCAATGTCCCTTATAAACTCATTTTTGATTTCAACAATTATCTCCCACCCACTTTTGACTTTAATCACCACACAATAACATTATTCAATAGCTTTTGCAGTTTTTTTGTTGAACCTAACAACATACCAAGCCTATGTTTCAAAATTCTGATGGAAGTTTGTTTAAGGTAATCCAAGTTGGAATTTGCATTCGCTTTGCGTTGTTTGGCTTGAAACCTGCAACCCAACTTCAAAAGATACGCATGCCCCAACTTGATTGGAAACGGGTCAACATTATAATTCTTTTGATGGTGTTTAGCCCATTGGTTTTGAGCATGAGAAAACCTCTCATGAACAACATTTTACCTTTACCAACCAAATTGTTGGAATTGGCCAACCAAGCTTCAAAGGCCAAAGATGATAGCTTGACACCCACAAAACTACCTATGACCATGTGATCACATAAATAATCCATTTCAACTGTCACCACAACTTGGTTTACATGCACCATGGGCCTTGTGTTCTTCAATAGATACCATTGTAGCTACATGCATACCTTGGTGGCAATACTTCTCGATGCATGACCTTAGTTATGTTGATATTGAAAATTTCAATTTTATGCATAATAATATATCAAAAACCCTTTGCAACCATTGTCACCACTTCAACCGACACGGGCTTTAGACCGTTGAAACTCTTGTTTTATTTCACACACCCAACAAATGACCTCCCTCCATGGACAAGGTCACAAGATGCCCACCCATTTTAGTTGGCCACCACTTGAACAACCTATGCATTTTTTTGCCACTCCAACTTCGCAACTAGCCAAAATCCTTGTAGGGACCTCCACATCCACTAATAGCCACCTTGTAAAACTTTAAACCCTCTTAACTATGCTTGCACTAGAAGAAGCATTGACTAATAACAAAAACGACACTTTTAAACTATGTCTATTATGCAAAAAAACATTCGACTAGACCCTTAGAATGATGGACAACACATGAACTCTACTCCAAACAAAGCTAAACATGTATAAAAGCCATGCCCCCATGTTTCCTGAGCTCCATCGTTATCCCCAAAGCAAGCATTTGTTGTGAAATGATGACTTTAACATGATGGAAGGTTTTTTTCATTTGATCACTTTTTTCACTTACATGGATTTTGGGTGACGAGAACTTACCATCATGTTAGATGAATCACTTAGATGAATTTGGGGTGACCATCATGTTAGATGATAGATGGCATAACTATGGTAGATTATAATAAATTTACCTCCTTATTTCTTCTAGACCTCAAAAGTTGCAAGCAAGGTGGGAAAAAGGACACACATTAGTAACATACATAAGAAACACTTGCAATTCAACAATGCCACCATGTGACCCAAACACAAGTACTAGGAAGATCTTCTATAGAAAGCTATTAGTTTCTTGTCAAGAAGACAAGATTGCCCCTATTAGGACCTTGCACTACTCTTTGCAACCCCTCATCAAGCTCTACCCCATACAAATTCTGATTTTACAGCTATGGACAAATCCTCACCAGCTCCAAGCTCTGTGCTGACTCCAGCTTTGAGAGCTTGATACCCCATGTTTTTCCACCATTCAGTGGAGCTGATGAGCACTAACATATGTTCACTTGGGTTAGTGCTCCAATCTCTTGAGACTTGTCCTTGTCTCAAACTAAGTCAAATAGAAATAATCCTGATCGAATTATTTTTGGCATTTGGAATACCCTTGTAGCAGCTGAAATTCTAAGGTCTTGTTTTAACTGGGGGCCAACCTATGTCAATATCTTGAATGCTCATCACGGTGCTGGACTCGGAAGGACCTTGAGAAGCTCTTTTTTGGACAAAGGAAAATTGGGTGTCAGATACGGTTTGATTGTCATTACAGATGGGTAGAGGACATGGCCGTGTAGTTGTATGAGAAACTGCAAACTGTCCAAATCAGTGTTTTTGACAGGATCTGCACCGGAGCCAGCGGAGGATCTGCCCCACATTTACCTGAAAAGTCTGCTTGTGACTTGTAGTCATCCTGAAGGACGTTAAATCGGCAATGGGTACAAAAGTACTATCTGCTTCTTTTTTCCCTGACTGCCCAGTTGCCCGATCAAGATGTGTCTGGCCATCACCAGACACATCTTGATGTTGCCCAGAGGCTTTCTTTTTGGGCCTTATTATACAGGCTTTAACTGTGCAATGGACACTATCATGCCTCCTGGTTTCCACTACACACCCAAAATGTTCATAATAGGACCTGTGTATGGGCACATCCATCTTATTTTCAAAAAGATGGATCAGGCCCAGGGCAGACAAGAAAAATAACGACCAATTGCTGATACAACGGTTTTGTAGTGGTCCAGACTCCAATCTTACCATGAAAGTGGGTCGGTTGGCCAGATTCAACATAATTCGCATGCCGTCCTGCAGTCCTTTGCCTGGAAAACTCCGTGCAACACTTTCCTACTTCTCCATCAACTGATCTGAGGTCAAGATGAATGGCAGCAGTGGAGTGGTATGAAAAGGTTCCCTTAAACAACTGCTGATTCCAGTCTTGGAAATAGGACCAAAACCAGCTGGTTGCAGCCTTGCACCTAATGTCGAACTCAAAGGGGAGTAGTCTCTTTTTCTCCTGGGGGGAAAAGAAACCCTTAGTCCAAAGCATCATTTAGAAGGGTTAATGTTGTAGGTAAAGCCCAACGCCATGGGCATTGCTCTGTTTAAAGATCACATCGGTATTTTATTTACAATGTTTTTATCATAGTACTGATGTTACCCCAGTCGGTATCATGGGAAAAAGTGGGTGTTTAAAAATATATTGCCCATTCTTGTAAGCATTTCGTTTCTCAAAATGCCCATCCTTTCCAGAGGAAAAATTACATGCAGTATGGTGCTCTCCTACTACACTGCAAAATTTCTACAAGGTCCTT
>Ga0209208_10002309_pt1 | contig 27319 bp, 17 predicted proteins | sample S1TSphfallax_3_FD_187694 | JGI IMG/M metagenome (GOLD analysis project Ga0209208, IMG submission 187694) | Host-associated microbial communities from peat moss isolated from Minnesota, USA - S1T2_Fd - Sphagnum fallax MG (SPAdes) (version 2) | ecosystem: Host-associated > Plants > Peat moss >...
CTCTCCACCATTTCAGCTCTTTGCTCACCTTCTTCCTCCTCAGACGACAAGTGTGTAATTACACGTCAAAGCAGCAGGCGCTGCTAGAAGCCAAAGGCGAAGGAACGAAGCAAACACGGAAGTACACACGCGGTAGCAACCTCGAGCTCCACAGGACGACGACGATGACGACACAGTTCCATCCCCAGTTCCATCCCCAGTTATATCCCCAGTTCGATCCCCAGTTCGTCCATAACCCCCCCCCCCGACCCCCCTTCCCAAGTAGTGTCCAGTGTCCAGTGTCCAGTTCAGCCTTTTTTTACTGGCGAGAAATTCCAGCAAAAAGAGAAATTAAATTTTTTTATAAAAACAAATGAAGTGATTTTTTCGAGGTTTTCAAAATCGCCAGATTTTATTTATTTATTTATTTTCTTTTCATTGTGTAGCCAAAAGTATAAAAGGATGATTAGGGTTTTGTAGTTCATATATGGTATATAGCCATATTTGGCTAAATCTTCCTATGGATGATCCCCACTTTTTCTACAACTTCCTATTTGATGATCACTTCTTTGGCTAAAAAACAAAACAAAAAACAAAAAATCCTAAAATAAATTCACTAGACCAGAAAATTTTACAGTACATATACAAACCCCTGCCGAAACCTTTGCACAGTATTGTACAGTTTTTTTTTAATAAAAGAAAAAAAAAGAAAAAAAAAAAGAAGGTTCTCATATATTTGTATTATATTCTATGAAGGAAAAGAGAGACTTTGATGAAGGTTACGCACTGTGGAATGGGCCTGAGCCCCATTCCACCCAGTAGTTCCATGAGTTGTTGTTCTGTTAGGTGGTAATGGGTTCTTCCAGTTCCGCAGCATAATCGGTCTTTTAGCCAACAATTCAAATTTCACCTGCTTATTTCAGAGTGGGGTTTTCTTCTTTTTTTTAATTTAATTTTTGGCTTAACCCTCTTGGTTGCTAGAATCCCAAGAGGGACTGTGCATAAAATTACAACATTTTAAAAATACACATGACAAACTGTTAACCAAACCGAAGAAAGAGCTGAAATGTGATGAAAATTTTCAATTATTTTTTGCAAAATCTGGTGCAATTTTCAATAGAAAACAAGGAATCTAAGATACAATATCCACCTTTTTATTTATTTTTTTGCCATTTGTTCAAAAATTTGCACCCAAAAAAAAAGGGCTAATTTATGAGATCACTTAGTTTACTTCTTAAGAGTGTCAGTTATTAAATTGAAATAAAAAGGGGCATATTTTTTTGAGAAACAGGACCCAGAGGTCCTTTGATATTGAATTTTTTGAAAACATTGGAATTGGAATTTGAAGGTTCTTTGATTTTATTTTTTTTTAATAATCAAATCTGGAAATTATTAAAAAATTCTAATAACTACCCAGTATTGCTAATTTCCATGACTTTACATCAGACCTTTCAAATGGGTTTTAATGCAGTTTTAACACACTTCTTTGGTGTGTGCAATCGTTATGAATTCCCTTCATAGCAAGTAATGTTGTTATGTGTTATTAGATTCTTGCCCAACACTATTGAAACTAATAAAATCACACACATGAAAACATGCACAAAAATCCTTATTTCTTTTTTGTGTTCTAAAATTTCACAACATAAAAGATGGACACTCTAAACCACATTCATCTTAACAATAAACCCCAAACATGAAAACATTGAAACCCTATTCACACTAAATTGAATTCCACTAACAAATAAACCCCTAAACAAAACTTAGTGTCCAATAATAAACTCTTGACAATATTGAATTAATAATGATTAATCTGAGCATCAATCTATAATTATGACTAAACACTTTCTATGTGGTAAACTTGTGTAAAGCATGATGGATTCTGGTTTGATCAAGAGTTCTTGGTTGTATGACCTTGTTCAAGTTTTGTTTTAAACCAAAGGTTCATGAACTTGGGATGCACTTATTAAAAACTGGACTTAGGGTTTCTTTCCATTATGCTGTTGTGATCACAGCAGGCTAATGGAGAGTCACTGACATGGGTGCTAATAGTTGCTTTCCATTGCATACCTGCAATGGGCTAAAAACTTGTTACTAACAAGGGGTGTGTCACTCACATTATCGCCTTGCCATTTACATTAAAAAGTATCTTAAGGCAAAAGAGGAATTGTGGAAACTCAAATATTTCACCATGCAAAACTATAATCTTCAAAAAATCCTCTAAAAGAAATCAAAATTCTTCAAGATATTATAACTTTATAACTAATCTCAAGTTTCAACACAAGCCAAAATATCATCTTTCAAAAATCCTCATATAAAAATAAACCTATTACCTAGGGGTGAAAATCCCATAAGCTACTATACTCTAGAATGAATCTAAACGCAATATCCTTGCATTGCTAGGCAAGGCCAATAAATGCTAATAGCTTCACAATCTATCTAGTTTTAATTACATCTTAAATGCACAAAGGTTCTAATTAAAAAATTAAGACACATGTCACATTAAAATGACTCACAATTTTATTAACAACTCTCACAGCTCTTAGGTTTCGTGAATGCAAAAGGTGCTAGCAACTGTTGGTGAAAAAATGCAATGGAAAAATGTTTTTATACCAAAAGATGTCCTTAAAACCAAATAAGGAATTGCCTCAAAACCTTCAACTGATCAACATTGGCACAAAAACAAATACATTTTGAAAAATGTCCCCCACCCATGGGCTTCACTCATCACAAAGCAAAAGGCAAAGGTATCATGAACTCAATATGCATATATCATGAGGCATAAGAAGGTGAGGTTCTTATGGGAGATGAAAAATGGAATAGACATAACAACACTCCATAGATCATAAAAGGGGGAGTCACAACTTATTACCCAACTTCCAATCCATCTTCCTTCTTTTCTTGGTTATATTCTTTTCCCATGTTTGTTATGGTTATATTTTTTCCCTTGTCTATTACAGATGATTATACTATTTTTCCCTTTAACAACTTTCTTTTCTTGTTTTTTTGGTTATATCCTTTTTCCCTATTCTTCGCAAACAATAATCTAACCTCTCTTTCTAACAACTTTTTTTTTCATTTCTTTTATATTCAGTTTTTATGGTTGTTGTAGATAACAATCTAACCTTTCTTTGCCACTATCTTCTCCCTAAATTTAACCAACTACAACCCTAAACTAAAGTAGCTTCATACAAGCATCATTGAATCAAAATTACAACAAGTTTTTACACACACAAAAATTGTCACACCTCCAAGAAATGGCTATAATGCAATTTTGTTACAATCCCAAGTCTCCCACTCCTTTCTCTTTACTAAACCCTAGCTAACACCATCTTTATATTATTTTCTTCCATTACAATCCTACCTCCCAATTACCTATACCTCCAAAACTCTTTACCACACCCCAAAAACAATATCTTTTCCACTCTATTTTTGTTGGATAGTCTTCCTTTCAACTCTTTGGTTCTCTTACTTTCACAAGAGGGTAGACCATTATTTTTTTATTCCTAAGCCTCACAAAAAAAACCTTTCATGTTCTCTTCCCTTTTCTACTCCTATCTCCCCTATCCAACAACAAGTTTAAGTACTTATTTTTTATTTTCCACCACTCGCCACTAGTCGCCATGCTCATGAAATTCCCCATTTGAACAATTGCCCCTACCATCATTTGATGAGCATGCTCCTGTAAGGTGACTTTTTGTCCCTGAATTCCCAATTTCACGAAGTGATTATACTCGGAAGTACATATGTTATTGGTGAACGAAAAATGCAAAATGTATCTCTAGATATTGAATTGTGTTTGTAGTTGAAAACAAATAGTTTGCCTCTTGTGCATCACTCATAATTTGAAATTGATAAATATATTTTCAAAGTTCAAACTTTCCAAATCCTATAATTTTATATTAAACTACCACCCACCTAAACCAACTTCTAACGAACTGACATAATGCTCAACTTGATAGTAGACCTCTAATCACCCAAAACATTATTGCCATCACATATGTTAACCAAATTTAGTTTGCATTAATTCATTGGAAAGATAGCTACAAGGCACACCTGCTTACCAAATTTCAAGCCTTGCACCTAAATTGGTAAAAAGTTGTGCCATAAAACCCAATAGGATTTTACGAAAGCAAAAAGTTCAATTTGACAATAGACTTCAAGTCGCTTAAAACGTTGTTGCCCTTGCATAAAATATTCAAATTTAGCTTGCATTAGTTCATTGGAAAGTCAACTACAAGGTGCACCAACTTGCCAAATTTCAAACTATGCACCTAAATCAAAAAAAAATTATGTTATAAAACTTGAAAGGTTTTATGAACATTATCTAAGATTTCAAGCTCCAAATCTACCCCTATTCATTTTCATTCTTTCAAAAATACTACTATGATCCAATATATTTTCCTTTTTTCCAAAGGCCACCAAGCTTGGAACACTTTCATCTTTGCATGGTCTTCAATTCCTGACATTGGACATTATTGTTGGTTGTGAGGTCCAATTAATCAACTACTTCTTAATAGCAAAGCGAATTATTTAGTTCACACTATCTAACACATCTTAAATTTTTTGTAGTTATGAACTATCACTATGGCATAGCTTAGGACTCAACATGTACTTGCAGCTCCTCATTGAACTTATCTGTAACATGAATAAAAGTTTCATTCATTATGAAATCCATGTTGCCATTGTCACCCTATCACATTATTTATTTTAATCATTATGTTGTCTTGAATTAACCTTACGCTTGCCATGTTTGAAGATTATTTTATCTCCGTTGGACCCTTCATTAACACCTTCACAACTATTTCAAAAATCTCAAAAAAATTGCTTGCAAGATTATCCATTAAATACTATAACAAGACCAATGTTTTGTCAAACATTACAAATTTTGATGTTTGTTTCTAACCCTAATTCTCTAGAGACTTCTCACCTTTAATCACACAATTGAAGTTCTAAAACTATGATTATTAACTTTTGTTGAAGAAAATAATTTAACCTTACATTTTATTCATCCAATATCAAATTTCGAAAAAAAAAAAAACCCCCATGCAACCATGCGCACTTATCATTCCTTATTATAACATGAAATTGCTAAAAGCCTTTAATAGCCTTATCACACCCTAATACTCCTGATGTAATTCTTATAAATTGAAATTATCGCACATGGTTGTGTTAGTATGACTCACACCTCAATCCTTCAAACCATGTGTTGACTTGACTATCTTTTGATAAGCTTGATCACCCATGATGTTCTATCCTTTTTTTTCCACCAATCTTGCCTCCTCATGATGTGCCAAGATTTATCCTCGTATTTATAATTCACAAAATCATCATCACTCAAAAAAAAGAAAAACAAGACCAACAATTATTTTCCTTCCTCTTAGCTTCAAGAAGACGACACTATTATTATCTTGCCCTAACCTTAATTGCTAAAAGATGTTGGGAAGCATCCCCCCTTGGGTGTAATTACACTAACACGAATGTAACTAATACTTAATTTTTCACATTTAAAAGTGGTCATTTGATTTGGTGTTAAAAGTATAAAACTTGTTTATATAATAAGGTTCATAATATATCATTGGAACATGTGAATCAATTTGAAAAATATTTAATGAATAATAAGATTAAAAAAACATTCATTAAACATTGTAACATGTGTTTTTAGCACTAAAAGGATTTATAAATAGGCTTCAAATTTTTTGACAATTACATATATTTTGAAATATTTTACATAAACCTTGACATAATAATATTTTAAGTTTTATAAATAATTTTGAAAAGAAATTGAAATTTTTAAAAAAAAATTGAAAATATTCCACCAAAAGCAGTCCCAAAAATAGGTGGGTGCAACTCGTGTTATCCCATTTCCACCCCCCTATCCATACCTCCTTATCTAGTAAGTTTAACTAGTCTTCAACAACGATAAAGTAACTTAGCCTTATTTTTATCCAACTAACATATTTCCCCCCTTATCCTAACCAAGCCACCTCTCGAGTCCTACCAAAATAAGGTCATATGCCCTAACCTATCCCCTTAGACTTAAGTCTAACTTCCTTATGCACCTTACCCTTTTAATTAAAATTAGGTTAGGCTAATTTAGACCCAACAATTATGTTGGGCTATTTTGGGGCTATTTAACAAGGTTGTTTAAAGTCCATCTATGGGATTGTGTCAACTAAGCTAGACATAGATAATACTTTTGAAATTAACTAGGGGACTATTTAGAGGCTATGTAGAGACCTACCAAAAGACTACCTAGGGACTTCTTTTGGGTTTACTTATAGGTTACATAGGGGCCTATTTAGGGTACACTTGGGGTATAATTTAGTGGTTAGGTGGGGGTTATATTGGATGTTATGTTTTGATAATTTGGGGGTCACTTTGTGGTTAATTAAAGGACTATTAAGTAGATTACTTATGAACTTCCTAAATTAAAAGATTCTTGTGGATACCTAGGGGTTACTTGTAAGGTTACATAGAGACTACCTAGGGAGTTATTGAGGAGACTATCTAGGGCCTTTCTAAATGAGGGCATACATTTGTTGTATTTATAGGGTTACATAGTGTGCTACCTAAAAGATATTTGAAAAGTAAACAAGTAAGCACTTTCTTTGGTTAGGGTCATCCATATAATATAATTTTAAAAGCTATTTAAGAATCACTTAAGGACATATTTTAGAATCACAAAAGGGTTTACTTAATTACTATTTACAAGGTATTGAAGTGAAGGGTTACCTAAGGTGTTACATTTGGTTTACTTAGGCATATATAAAAACTATCAAAATCTTTGTCCAAAATCATAATCCAAAACCCTAATCTTATCCCCATTCTTAATCCATAAACCCAAAATCAAAATACAAATAAATGCAAATTAAAAACCTTGGTTGTCAACCTAGTGCAAAAGGTTGATCCACAAAATATGCTTAAAACCCATTAACTTTGTTTTATAAGGTTGGATTATATAAATAAAAGCATCTCCCACATTCTACTTCTTTTCATTCCACTTGTGAAAAGGTATTTTCACTTGGAGATCATGGCCTCATCTTCAAGTCATGGTTCTAGTTCTATGGGAAATAGTTCTAGCTCTTCTTCCTCGAGTGATAACAAGATCTTGAAACAATTGTTTGTGGACATGGATAGGCAAAGGCAATGTGCTTTTGCATGTGGGGGCCAACTCATTTCACATGTCGAATGCCAATGAGTTGGAGGAGGCTAGGGTGCAAGTTAGTAAATGGATTCGTATGGGAGTTTGAAATGTGCTCGCTATTATGCGGGCAACAACAAAGTTGTTCAAAATGTTAACCAATTTCACATTGATGAAGTTTGACGAGTTGGTGGCACTAATGCTGCCCACCATTAATGATGTATAAATGGGCATTACAATCTAGAGATTAATTTCAAATTAGACTTTTGATTTTAAATCTTAGGTTTGGGGTTTTGGATTATGCCTTCAATTGTAAGGTTTGGTCTAATTTTTGTTCATCTTGGGACTTGTCCAAATACTAACAAATGTTTCATTCAAACCACACTTGTGCATTGTGGATTTCCTTATTTAAGTCCACTCCAAATCATATGTTGGATTTCACCATTAAATCACATTTTAGTTGACATGTTAGTTTAATAATCTTTGTTCATCCCATCCAAACCCAACATAATCAACACCTTAACCTAGATCAAGGACATGGATTATCTTCATAAAATTTGATCTAAAACCTAGTTGTTTTTCTTCAAAAACTTTTTTAAAATGTCTTCATGTTGGTTTGGTTCAATTTTTGCTCATCCTATCCAATCCTTAACTAATGTTCCATTCAAACCAAAGACGTGAATTTTGTTGTTTAGGTCCAATCCAACTCATATACCACTTGTCACCATTAGCTTACATCTAAGTTGCAGTGTTTATTTGGTAGTCCTTACTCATCCCATCTAAACTAAACCTAATCAACATTATATTTAGATATTGGATGTTAATTTTTTTCATCAAATTTGTCCAAACCCTAGTTGCTTTTTTTTAGCAATTTTCTTTGGTGTTTTCATGTTGGTTTGGTTCAATTTTTGCTCATCTAATCCAAACCTTAACTAATGTTCCATTCAAACCAAAGATGTGGATTTTGTTGTTTAAATTGGGTCCAATTCATATGCTACTTTTCACCATCAATTCACATTTGAGTTGAAGTGTTGGTTTAATAATCTTTATTCATCCCATTTAAGTGCAACCTTATTAGCACCCTAATGTAAATCCCATATGAAAATTTTCTTCATAATCAAATTTGATCCAACATTGTTATTGTTACTTTTCAGTAATTTTGATGAATGTTTTCAAAGTTTTGAGACAAGGTTGTTACTATTTTTGTTCTTTAGTTCAAATGATTATCTTCACGTAGTTTTAGTAGGGTTATGTTCATCCCATCTACATACACATATTGTAATATCTTAACTTTATTTAAATATGGGGTTTGTCTTATTCATGATTAGATTTAATCACTGTGTTGCTTGGAAAAGGTTGGACAAAATTGAGAATATGGTAGAGACAAAAGCAAAGAAAGAACATGGTAGAGATAAACAAGGAGGAAACAAAGTAGAAACAAAGAAAGAATATATGGAAGAAATGAAATTAGAACATAAACCCATAGAGATAAATAATGTGATAGGTTTGAAAGTGGAATTGTGTGGATCTTTGCGTGTGAAATGCAAGAATAGATGGATTTGATTATGTTAGAGTGGAAGGGTCTCAATGCACAATGAATTTTTTTTGCGTACTTGTGTGGCAAAGGCACCGAAATGAGATAAAAAATCTAAGAATATTGTTGAATCTGTTCAATTGAACACCATGTGTGCAACTTACAATCATCATTTTGCTATTTATAACAAGGATAAAATCAAAGTAACATAATTGATTCCTTCCATAGTGAGGAAGGTTGTGTACATACAAAACTAATTATTTAGTATTTGAATTGTAGGAGGAATCTTTGCAAGAAAGGTTACAGGAAAAATTAAGGGAATTGGAAACAAAGATATCAAACCAAGAAGGTTCAAATAAAGTTATATTGCAAAATGAAAAAGTGCTAGCACATTTGAAATCAATGGATGGCCATGCCATGCGTAATGTCTTGAAACGTCAACAATCCTTAATTGATGGCACCAATCCATCAACCCCATCCAGTCTTGCATCTACATGTGCATCTAGTCCTCCTTCTATGTATGTAAATTTAGATACACCATCACATGCGCCTAATGTAGCATCAAACCTACCATCTACATCCATTCCATCAAAGAAAGCTAAGATGAAAATGGATTATTTACGAACCTAATCACAAAGCATTGAATGGATTACATTCACCATGAAAGTGGATTCAAAATAGCACCATGTTTTGCTACAATTACTAATGTAGATTATTGTTGGCAAGACAAAACAAAGTTAAAATCAATAACTTGAAGATAGTTAAGGATTTGGAAAATTATATGTGAGGAAGAATTCAAAGAAAAAGTTAAGGAGATTTTAGACCTATAGAACTATGAATTTCCATTCCACCCATGGTTAACAAGGTTAGCCATCTATTCGCCTATGACTTCAAATGTGAAGTCCACCCAATGTCTATGTAGAAAGTTTGTTAAGATAGTTACAATTTTGAACAAGTGTGTGTACTTTGGTTTTGTGGAATCAATTTTTTTCATTAGTCGTTTCCATTTCCTTTTCAAACCACCTACCCCCATTCCACTTGCATTCTATACCTAACATGCATTATGTTATAGGCCCTAATAACATTTTGGTCAACATTAAGACCCACCTCACACATCCCAATCCTCATGATGAACATCTTTTCACCCAAATAGTTGGGATCCCTTAACAAATACTTAAAGTATTCATCATCATGCACAAAAAATTGATGCCAATTTTGAAGTAGCTTAGATTTACACAATATGATGACATCATGGTAAAATCTTCAATTTCCAAAATCTAGGTAGATGAACATGAAACCTCAATGATCAACTATAGTGTTGTTCATTGAGGAGATCTTCTTGTGCCCATTGAACTGGGTCTTGTGTGTATCATTGTTTGAAGGTTTGCGAATTTTTATGAATGTGCCATCAATCAATGCAATGCAACCTTGGAACTCAAATATGGTGCTACCCAACACAAGTCTTTCCTATAAATTGGGCCATTAGACCTCATCCCCAATTGCATCATTGATGCAAAATGCAATGAAAATGGCATCATAAAGAATTGCATTCTTTGACCAATTCCATAAAAAAATCATACATAGAAACATTATCATGTTTCATGTATAAAATGAATTACGGAAGGCATTTTTTAGGGCTTAGTTTTGAAGGATGCCCTACCCGAATGTGGTGATCACCTACAAAACACCAATCATCCATTAAACCTTATGCCTTAAAATTATACCTTAATCCAAACTTTAAACTTTAAACTTTAAACCTTAACCAAAAGTTTGAAATTAAATACTTAATCTTAGCCTTAATCCAAACCCTAAAACTAAAATCCTAAACCAAACCTTAACCCTAAAGTAAAACCCTAACTTAAACCCTAAACCTTAAAATTAAAAGCTTAATCCAAACCTTGAATCATAACCCTAACTTAAACCAAAACCCAAAGCTTAAACTAAAACCCAAACTAAAACCTAAACCTTATAAAATTAAAAAGTCAATCCAAACCTTAAATTATAACTTTAACTTAAACCCAAACCTTAAAACTAAAAACCTTCATTCAAAGTCTAAATTTAAAAGGCTAATCTAAACCCTAAATTAAAACCTTAACCTAAATCCAAGCCCAAACCCTAAAAAAAAAACCTTCATTCAAAGTCTAAAACTAAAAGCTAATCCAAATCCTAAACCCAAACCCAAATAATAAAACCCAAACCTTCAATCAAAGTTTAAAACTGAAAAACTAATCCAAACCTAAACTATTACCTAACTTAAACCTCAACACAAACCTTAAAACTAAAACCTTATTCAAAACCCTAAACCCAAACCCTAAACTTTAAAATTAAAACTTAATCCAAACCTCAAACTAAAACCCACACCTGAACCCAAACCCTAAAAGTAAAACCTTAATCCAAACCATAAACTAAAGACCTACCCTAATCCTTCATCCAAAGTCTAAAGCTAAAACTTTAATTCAAACTTTAAACTAAAAGCCTAACCTAAACCCAAACCCTAAAAACTAAAACCTTCATTCAAAGTCTAGAATTAGAACCCTACCCAAACCATAATCCAAAGTCTAAAACTAAATCCCAAATTCTATAACCTAAACCATATTAAATCCCTAACCGAAAACCCCATAAACCCAAACCCTAAAATTAAAACGTTGGTCCAAACTATACAATCCAAAACCCTAATTTAATTCCTACATGAAGACACTTAAGAAAATTACAAAAGAAAAACAATTGGATTTTGGATCAAATTTAATGAATAAAATCAACATTTGGGATCTATATATGGTGTTGATCAGGTTTAGTTTAGATGGGATGAACAAGGACCATTAGACCAACACCTCAACTTGGATGTGAATTGTTGGTGAAAAGTACCATATGAGTTACATTAGACCTAAGCAACAAAATTCACATATTTGGTATGAATGGAACATTGGTTAGGGTTTGGACAAAATGAATAGAAATTGGAATAAATTGGCATGAAAAGCTACATCAAAAACATGTTTATTCAGTAACAAGTTTATAGAAATCATCATTAGAAGCATGAAGATAGGTGAATACAAAATTGGAATAATTTAAAAATCAACAAAAAATTGATTGAAATGGTTGATTTTATTAATAATAATAGAATTAGGCCTACATGTTAAAACACATAGCAAGGTGTAGTAACATTTCCATCTTGCATAATTTTCCTTTCTTGCAGGCTTGTTGAATAGTCACTTCATCAGTTTTGCCCAAACCCAAAGTTCTCATCTTGTGTATGGATAACTTTAATAAAACCAAGATTTCAAATAGAGATTAACGCAAGCAAAACAAAATGGCTTCATCTCTTAAGGTGAAATACCTACAATTGATAGCCGCACAATTTACCAACAAGAATTCTGCAAAGAAATTGTAAGCTTTTTGGTACCCCAATGTTCTGAATTAGCCGGGTCAACATAGGTACTCTAACACCCCCCCCCCAAAAACAAAAGCCTTCAATTAGAGGGGCCTACATATCCTCGGGGGATGTGGCCACTGGGCACAGGTTTTATTCTCACAAATCCTGCAAATGAAGTTGACGGAGTAGTTTCCAGGTCCGAAGCTTCCATCCCCCGGTGAGGCCAGTGAGGTTTAGGGTTTGGAGTGAACCAAATCAAAATGAGTCTCTAGTCCAGATGGATGTTGAAGTTTTATGGGGCTTTTACTTACTTAAGGATAAACTAGAGATGTGCACTAAAAAGCATGGATTAATCAATAGAGAGCTTCTAGGATTTAGAATGAACCACACAAGATGACTCTCTAGTTTAGCCAAATCTTCCATTTGCTAACCCCCTTGAACATGAGGAAGGCATAGGGAGCTTCTATGATCTCAAACTTCTTCCATCCTTATGACTCTCCATTTCAGAATGGATGTTGAGTGGACGGATGGTCAAGATAGTCAGGCTTACTTACTTACTTACTTACTTACGGATAGACTGGAGATGCATGTATACAAAGAAGTATGGATGAAGCCTTCCCAGTTATATTGTCTTTTCGGAAACATCCAGGAATGGTGGATTTGTGACTTGGGATGTTGCAAATGCTTGCACATGGATCCTACACCCTTTTTGCATGGTTCTGCTTGGCTGTGTGGACATAATAGGTCAAGCTTTTGATTCTAATCCCCGAAGTGAAGGAAAGCTAGCCTAGATGGGAGACATGTGTTATTGCACTCGAACTTTCCAAAGCACTTGAGCAACTTTTACAACATCAGGGCACACGACTTGTGCGTACCCAAGCCGTGGCACAATTTGGATCTCCCACAATGAAATAAGTAGATTCCCTTCTATTGAGTAGCTATCTATTTTCATCCATCCAAGCTCATATCCAGAGTAAGTTGTCAGCGAAATGACAAAGTGCTTGAACAATTTGCTCACATGTAATGGAAGAAGGGCAGGTCAACAGGGGATTAGGTACAGGGGAAAAGCACTGTGACGCTGTGAACTGAGGCCGGGGGAGCCTGAGGTTCGCTTGTTCCTTCCCTTGCATAACAACCGAAGGTTCATATCACCTTACATGAAATCTCCCAGACTCCATTATGCGAAAAACCTCTGGAATTGCGCTCTGTAAGGCATCCTCGAAATACAGTAGGCTCCCTCCTAGAGGTTGCTTGGTTGTTCGAGGGCATGGGGCCTGAAAGGTGTAGCAATTTTTTTGTTTTTCTTGACAATATTTTTCATTTTTCAACCAGAAATATACAATTTCAGCCTTTAAGAAGGATTTTTCATGAGAAAATAATCCTAATTCACCACATTTCAGAAATAGTAAAAATAAAATGAAATGAAATAAAATAAAAATAAAAATCTATATATAATTGTGGGTGAGCAAGAGTGGGGTCTGAGATTATTTTTGGAATTTAATTTTTTCACCATGTTCCCAATTTGTTCTTAATGTGTAACATAGGTTCCCCCAATAGTTCCCAATAAAGCTCCCATTGTGGTCCCCAAGTTGTTGCCACCAAGATCACACTTTGCCCAAAAAATCAACCCTTGTAACCTATATAACTGGACCAAAGGAAATGGTTCACAAAATATTCTATTTTGGGAGAGTCAATAGTGTGTGCATGTTTTTATTATGGGTGATGGGTCAATAAAAAGGCCCATCACCGAAAAAAAAAACAAAACATTTTGGACACACCCCCACAACCTTAAATAACCTTAAATAATTGGGACATATAAGTAATAATAGGTATTTCATGAAAAATGACATAATTTGAATCTAGGATTTTGGAGGTATTTTATATTTAGAGTTCGCATTCATTCTTGTTCGGGCAAGGGGGTAAGGCTATGGTTGGTTGTTAGGTCATTTATTTGTTTATTTTGTATCGCACGTTTTATTTTCACCTTCGCATTGCATTTTCGTTTCAGTTTGATTTAACCATCAACATTTAGTCTTTTCACATGTGAATGTGAACACAAGTTGGATGCATTTGCCACACATTTAACTTGTTGCTCATTTGGAGGTCAATAGATAATCACACATGATGCCATCCAAAATGTTATGTATACTTTCACTTGAGATAGTGGGCACGCTATATGGAAAGAGTGGTGGTACACCTTTCTGTCAAAAGTTTTATTACGAGCCAATCTTTACATGACCCAAGAGGACCAAATTTTCATTGTTGATGTGATGGTTATTGACTTGACATAGGAGACAGTGGCTTCAAATGTCATTAGTCAACCAACATGTGTAGTTACAAAATTCAACACCATTGTTAAGATCCGCAAGTATAAAGAGCTTTATGAGGGGCACTACTTTATTTCAATGGCCATGGAGGTGCATGGTGCATATAGACACGATATGAATCGTTTCATCAAGGAGTGTGTTTGTCTTTTTCACGATAAATGATCAAGAGGTCATATATCGTTGTTTTTTTACATTCAATTTTTTAAACAATGCGTTAGAATTACTCTTCAACATGTTTTAACCTTTGTTATAGAGAGGAAGATTGTGTTGGTGGGCGATGCTTGTTTTAGACCTCCCATTACTATTAGATTTCACAATTTGCATGGAAGCAACATTAAAGGGGCCATGAGTGAAATAACTTCCTACCATGAGAGGGATTAGCTTTCTCCCTTTTTTTTGGTTCCCACAGTTTGTGAGTCTTTTGGCCTTTCTTTGACCTTCCCCTGTGATGGTTTCGACCATTGTTCTTTTATTGGATTCTTATTTGGGTCTTTATACATTTGTACAATGCTTGAAGGCTAGGAGGAATGTTATGCTTTGTAACATGCCACAAAATATTGAAAAAAATTTAATTAAGTACAATAGGTTTACATGCATACATGCAAATTGCAATATTTATGGGCTAAGAACCTAAAGCAAGAAGATTGCATAGTTGGGAATGCACCAAGAGTTTGAATGAGATCGAGGCTGCAAAATGGGGTCAAGTTGCGTAGAAGCACAAAGCCTTTGGCAATGTTGTGACTTTGTGTCATCCTTCTTCTACTTGATTAAAGACCCATGATGTCATGTTATGACCTACTATTTTTATGGGTCAAAATGCTTGTGGTTTGTTCATCCATGTTAAGGGACGACACCCATATATCCATAATCCATGTCCAATTGAAAGTTGGGTAGATATCAAGTACCATGACGCAAATATCAAACAACTTGGCCAAAGACTTATGGTAATGATATTGATAGACAAATAAGGTAAAGTATATGATTTATCACATGCCAATGTGATAATGGTATAGAAGTCTTGACAAAATTTACCTGTCGAAATGATATTGGTATTTGACAAATTGTCAACTTTGTATATCACTATGATACAAGTATCTATTTCGATTTGTCTTTTGTAATAGGTACTGAGTGCTATCTGGTAATATTCAGCATAATTTGTAATGGTGTTGCCCCAGTGTTTTTTTTTGGGTGAAATTTCACCAAGTTTTGACCTGAAAATATGATTTTGACCTACACAAAGGATTTTCCATGGAAAAAATGACCCAAATTTGTCAAAAATTTCAGATTGTCGATTTTTGTGATAAGTTCCAGCAGGTAGTCAAGAATACAGAAGAATTATGTTTTTTCCTACCTTAATATCTAGTCTGTAGCCAAATCTTCCTAAATCATCTTATGGATGAATGACACTGTAGGCTACATCACAAAATTAAAAAATACCCTGGTTTCCCCCCTCTGGGTCTAAGTTCAAGCTAGCAAGGGTTAAAATACAAAATGTTCCATGAAATTTCCCAAAAAAATAAACTCATAATTTACAATAACACCTGATGCACAGTTCTCAAAATGGCCTTGGGTGAACCAGCACCTACATTGTACCATGATAATAATAAAAACCCCTAAATTTCAGGTAAATTGGCTTCTGAATATTATAAATATCACTTATGGTAACACTAAAATCAAGGATTCCAAGTCCAAATCTAATATTTCTTGAGTCTAATATGGCCATTGAGAGGCCTCACTCAAGAAGAAGGCAAAGGTACCAGTGTAAGTGCCCCATTCACCCTCACCCTCAGAACATGGGACCAAATGAATTATTTCTTCACCATCCATTAGTTTCTCCTCAAGAGGGCAGAGCCAATAAAGTGGCATGAATAAAGCAAGCTCATTTGCTCTGCAGTTTATTTCAATGCCTGTTCAGGTTTTGAATGAAATCGCGTGTGAGATGATACAATCGTTTGACGTGGTGAGGTAATTTAAATATGAATGAGTTCTGATAAGAGTAGAAACAACCTAAAGAGTTATATATGCCTAAACATACACTAGAGAGCAAACATTTGGTTTTTGAAATTTATTGAAATCCTCATTTTTTTTTCATTTTTCCTCATGATACTTGACGATTATTCTCATGACATTTACCTACCCGGTACCACATGCAAAAAAATTAATTATTTTTTTTTTCTGCTGGTGCGTTAAGTATGCCAATGACCTTGAAGGATGACATTTTAAAGATAAGAGTCCATCAGCTTCACACCAGGTGGCCACTTATTTCGAGACCATCCCACTTTGAGGGCATTACTCTACACTTAAAACCAGTTTGGACAAATTTCTTCAAATCCCTTCCTACACCTCCTGGTGAATTTACTTAAGTCCGTGATAACCTTAGTCTCATAATTTACAATGAGTAAAGCTTACTCTTGGATGGCATTCCCAAAATGCAAGGCCAAACTCAGCTAGAGTAGAGCAGCCCATCAGTGATCACTTTGGCAAATCTTTCTCACTTTTTCTCCATTTTGAGTGATTAAAAATGTCATAGGAGCACCTTCTCAAGCTGTACAAATCATCTTTGAAACACAAAGCCAAAGGAGCAGGCAAAAAAGAGCAGTAAAGAAAATACATTTTTTCGTATTACAAAGTGCATTTTTTTTTCCATTTTGACCCCTCCAGCTTCAGCAGCACATAACTTTCTCATTTTTTAAAAAAATTGAGTGATTTAAAGTGTTTTGAAATCTCCATCTTAAGCTCTACAAATCATCTTCTTAACTCTAAAGGCAACAAGTTAATCTTTGAGGATTTTTTGAGGGGATTGAAAAGAGGCTATGAGCTGTTTGGACAAAGATTTTCTGTAAAAATGACCCCCCCCCCCTACTTGAGGGGACTGTAACTTTCTCACCTCCAATTCATTTTTGCCGATTTTTTAGTGTGATAGATGTGCCAAAAGGAGGCTCCATCTAGTCTTTGGACACCATAAACAATGTAGCCCTCCTGCAAAAACACCGAGCAAACCCTACCTTACGTGATCGCTCATGGGCTGTTCTACCCTACCAACTTGTTTTAGGCCCCTTTCAATACAAATGTTGTCACCCCTAGGACTTTACACTACACAATGTTTGAAATTCCCTATGGATCAATGAGAGAATAAAGATGAGTATAATACAAATACAGCTGAGTAAAATATAGATTTATGGCAAACTCTCTACTCAACCTTAGGATCACACAAGTTTCTTCAAACATTTATGATTCACCTGTCACTGCTGACTTATTTCTAAATAAGAGATGAAAACATCCCACATGCAAATGTTACCTTTCCTAATAATGCATGCACAAGCACATGCATAAATATTTAATCTTAACTCAAATAATTTACAGTTTCAAAAATGTTAAGTGCATGAACCTGAAAATATCTAGAATAAAAATAACGTGATAAAAGTAACTTACAAGATGTTGACATTCAACACAATGGCTAGCAGCAAAATAATGAGAAGAAGAGGCAATTCACTTGCATTAGCTAAGATTGACATTCTACTTGTTTTTACTAAATACCAAATTCTTCAAGAAACCAAATGAAAAGCAACATCAAATTTTTTCTTGTTTTGAAAAAGATAGTTTTGGGGACGTGTGGGGAAGGAGATACTAACGAATCCATGGTCAATTGGGCACCCACCACACACCTGGTAATTCGAACCCACAACCTCTGGGGTCCTGAGGGGCTTCCATTGCTCCTTCCTTTGGCTTTGGAAACCCTAAAATCACTAAACCCTAATTCTGTCTACCCTGTTGGCTTCTGCTTTGCTCTTGTTTTCTCGTTGTTTGTTGTTGTGTCTCTTGCGCGTTTTTGGTTTGGCGGGATTCGTTGTGGGTGTCTTGTTTGTGTTTCATAATTGTGCCTGATTGCTTCCTGCTGAGGTCTTTTTCTTTGAGGATGGTTTGAAGATTTACGCAGCAAACTCTGGGTTGTTTTTGGAAGTGGTTGTTGCGTCTCTGGTTGGGAATTTGGTGGTGGGGGTGGGGGAGAGAGGAGTGAGGAGAGACAGAGGAGAATTTTAGGGGATTTTCAGTCATCTGTGGTGGTGGAGGAAAGGGAGAAGCGCAGGAGAGAAAGCGGTGCAGACGGCAGAAGGCGCAGTTCTCATGGTTTTCTGACAAAATCCTAGGTATGATCTCTCTATCTCATGCTTTTCTGACACTTTTTGAATTTCACTGCGGAATTTTTCGCATTTTTGGTTGGTCTATTATGAATTTCGAAGTTCTCGAGCTCTTTTACTTTTTAGTGTTTTTTTTTTTTTTTTGTTTTTTTTTTTTTTTTTTGCAAGGTCCTCTTTTGGTTCTCTCGAATTTTTCCTCTTCTGCCATTTTCCTTTCTACATTTGCAACTATGTGTGTGATATGCCGATGATAAGGGCAGGCACTTTTCAAGTAGCATCAGTTAATTACAGGAGCTTTGTAGTTTAGGGTTAGGGTTCTCACTGTCTAGGTTTATTATCACAGACTACTTTCCTTACGCCTTGGGGTTTAAACAGACAGAGACTAGAATCATACAACAGTTCCGTGATAAATTGCAATGAGGCTCTGCTGCTGAAGTCCATGAATTCCTAAAGAATGATGCTGCTGCCACTCTTGAAAGTTAAATTCTCAAATTAAACTTGCAGGCTGCAGCAGAGCTAGCCTGAAAACTTGAAATTCTGTATGCATATGAACTGATAGCCCTTCACTGATCAGCTTTCAATGTTGGTCAATCAGATGTTGCACACTGATAGTTAACCCCTGTTGTCATCGAGGATAGGTTTTTACATTGGTATTGCACTTTGCATATATGTTTCTGTGCCCAGGGAGGTTTTTTGAAACATTGATGGTGGGCAAGGTGGGACTGGTATTGAAAGATAACAGCAAGACAAGCAAAGGATGCCGCAGCGCCATTCAAAAAACAACAATGATCTTGCATTCTTCACATACGATGAGAGAAAGAAGTTAGGGTATGGGACACAGAAGGAGCGGCTGGGGAAGGACTCCATCAAGCCATTTGATTTCTGTTGCATATGCTTGCAACCTGTCATTGATCCTCTCTGCTGCCTCAAAGGACATCTCTTCTGTAAAGAATGTATCTTTGAGTGCTTGCTGGCTCAGAAGAAAGACATCAAGAGGTTAGACTGATGTTTGCCTCTATCCTTCTATCAGTGTACATTCCTATTGGTGGCAGATATATGCAAGGAGTATTTGCATTGTCATAGTCCAATCAGTGTTTTACAGCTGGACCTTTATAGTACGTACATGATCTTGCTCTTGACATGTGCTGTAGGGTTTCAGATGTTTTGTTCCTTCATTCAGAGACATATTCAATCAGATGACAGAAGCTTAGGGAAGTTTTTTCTACTGGAACTTGTGCAAGCAGGAAAGTGGCAGCCTTTAATCTACAGCAAAAGCAAGACCAAGAGGAGGAATTGGAAAAAAGGACACTGGAGAGGGAGAGACAGCTTGATGCATTTGATCGTCAAAATAGCAGTGCTGTACCACATCAACAAGGAACACAGCTTGCAGATGGTCGTCATGCTTTTCATGGAGCTAACAGTGTCCGGGTAACTGCTTATGAGGAAGAAGCTTTACGGACAATGAAGGCATTTTGGCTCCCATCTGCTACCCCTGAAGCTCAAGAAAGAGTTCAAGCTCCTTTGATGGACACTTGTTGCCCTCAAGGTAATGAGAAATTGAGGCTCAAGGATCTGTTTCCAATCACCTTCACAGATGTTCCTCACCAAGAGATGGAAATTGATATGCATGCAGTCAAGTATCTTTGTCCTTCCTGTTCTGTGACCTTCACAAACACACAGACATTGGTTGCTGTCAGCTCATGTGGGCATGTTTTTTGCAAGAAATGTGCGGAGCAGTTTGTGGCACAGGATAAGAGCTGCTTAGACTGCAACAAAGTCTGCAAATCAAAAAATCTAGTAGTGTTGGAGAAAGGGGGAACTGGATTTTCTGGACATGATGAGAACCTGGAAGCTACCACTTTTAAACATGTTGGTAGTGGGACTGGAATGGGCCTTTCCCGGCCCACTACACAGTTGTAGTTGTTAATCAATTTAAGGAATCATATGTCTAGCTAGTCCTGGTGTTCTTTATACATTTAATGTGTCAAAAAAAATTCAAGCATTCCCAAACTCTGTTGTCCTTATGCAAACAAGAAAGTTAGGTCTTAGAAGTGTATGTGCTAAATTGAGTTGGAGGAAGTTTTTGTTTCTTCCATTGATGAATGCCATTGTTCAGTTTGCACCATGGGGTAAGGCTTTGCACATGCTCATATTATGAAATACATCCATTCTCATGACAAATGGCTGAAAAATTCTGACATCACTCAGCTAGTATAATTGCATTCCTCAAATTCTTGTGACAAATTGTACACAGCCAAATTACCACCAAATGGTGGCAAATTGCCTTTGCTCAAATACCACTGCTGATTCCCACAAACAAGTACCACAATCCTGGTTTGAAGGTTTTCAGTGTTTATCGTCATTGCAAAACCATCAGCACCTTGTGACCATTTTGGTCTGAATCAAAAACTAGGCTCCTCTAGAAAAATGTCACTAACAAGAACAGTAACAACAAGACCCATTTGACAAATCTCATTCTATGCAAATTTGAGAAATCCAAAATCATGGACACTTTGTTTGTTGGGCGTCCAAATCTAGGGGCAAAAGCTCCATCTAAAGCTCGTCAATCGTGCAGCCATTCTCATTCATTGTTGATGAAGTCAATGAAGAGGACAACAATGATTTACTCACTTTTCTCGACATCTTCTGATTGTCGATTTCGGTCATATCCTTTATAAATGCTTCAGCCAACATAAAATTGAGCTCAGCAAAGCGCCGTTTTTTCTTGATTTGCTCCTCAGAGCTTTCTTTCTCCGACAGATCCAACACTTCTTCATCAGTGACATATGTGTCTACGACCCTTGCACAGTTGGGAAAGATCCTGTGTGCCCACTCAACTGCAAAACAATTATTGACCACAGCAATTAGGGTAAAAGTGGGTATCACAGATCTGAAAACCCACCCCGACGACTCCTACCCATCTGTATATACATGATCTACAAGTCTCATCATGGAAGTGGGTCAGTATGAGAGTGCAGTGTAAGTGAAAGGAACCAACTGTTCACCTGTTGTGCGAAGTGCAACTATTCTTTGCAATAGTGCTTCATTCACGGCTGTCATCTTCACCTCATCCCCATGACTGTTGAACAAGGGTCCACCAGCTTGTATCATGCCTAGTGTTTCTCTCGAATCCACCACCTGTTTCAATTGTCTTCTGCCACTCTTCACCCTTGTTGAAGTCACAGATGAACCATTGTCAACGCCTGTGAACTGAGGGGTGGAATCCAAGTCTGTGATGCTCAAAAGAATCTTTGTCTGTTGTGGGAACAGCAATCGCCCCAATGCCACTGCAACACATCACCATCTGATCAGGCAATGACATTTGCAAGGAACTTCATATTGGCACAATCTGCATGGACAGAATCCTGGACAGAATTCCGAACATTCAAATTTGCAAACTGGCCGCTGAAATGTGTAGACCAACTTTTGTATGGAAGTGGAACTGGCTAAGCTACTGAAGGTTTCTCCACAAGCTTACCTCGGTTTTCCAAATAAGAAAGAGATTCCTGAAGCTCTTTTTCCTGCCAGAGGGGTACACTGAACACATCTGCAGTTGGTTTTGAGAAGGTCCATGTGTTTCTTTCTGCTTGCTCTGCTTGCTCCAGTATGTCAATACAGAGATGATCTTTCTGGTACTCATCATCAACATCCTGAGCCTCAGTTTTCTTTCCCAACCGCCTACAAATCTGAAGGGCAGTGCGTCCATCTGGGGTAACATCCTGCAAGTTTGCGCCTCTTGCCAGCAGTGCCCCAATCATTTGAGGTTCCCTTCTCAAAGCTGCAACATGCAGCACTGTGAAACCCCTTTCGTTCCGCATATTTGTGTCTGCATCAAAACCAAAGCCACACAGTAAGTGAAGACTGTTCTGCTTGAATAACAAAGAACCTGGAAAAAATGTGCAATGAAAAAACCAGTATCTAGATAGATGAGCCAGCCACGTCACCCAAATCACCTGCAATCTCCAGTTTCAGCAGGTCTACCATGATCTTTGGATCACAATACATAGCTGCATAGTGAAGTCCATAAGTACAATTTAACGTAGTCCTCTCCTCCTTCAACAGCATCTGTACAAGTTCCACATCATCCAGATCCAGTGCCCTGTTCCCCCACACAAACAAGTCTCATTCATTATTCCCTCACCCCACCTGAGCATCCAAGACTGACCTTCACCAGCAAGAATTTTTTTTAAAAACTTGCAAAACTACTGGAAGGACAGAGAGCAGCAGCACTAAAGAGGACAGATTTCAGGTTCTGACAAGTGTGAAGAATCCTTGAAGTCAACCAAAATCTCAACCCAAGATGAGATATGAGATGCGAGCATTGCCTGTATATTCGCTTGCATTGCTTTGCTTGTGGAGAATCCATATCCAACTCTGGTACACCAAGCCTGCAACGCAGATCCACCACTTCCTCCATCGCTGATTTGGAAAGCTGCTTCTCGAGAGTGAGAATACTGAGCTCAGAATGTGCAATCACTTGTAAGCACATGGAATGAAGGTGCAAAGCACCGTGAGCATCTGCAACTGCTAAGATGAGTAAGACGTCATCCACTTGAGCATTGTGCACCATGTTCATCAAGTGTTGCTGCATCACAACATCAAACAACAATTTAACACTCAGTTTAGGCAAAACAGAATGTTGTGCGGGAAACTGGTGGGTGCACAAAATGGTGTGCCTCTCCCACATCAAAAGTCCACAGTACATGTTTTGACAAAACACAAATAACCACTGCTGCAACCATGGCATTGATGAACAAAAGACATTTCATTCTTTTGGAATGTTTCTTCCTTGAAACCCTTCTCTGTGCCCTAAACCCCCTGAAAACTCAAAACAAACCATTAGAAAACCTCCAGGAGATAAATTCTTTCTCCTCAGAAAAACTTCAGAGTATCAGCAAGTCCAAAAAGGAAAATTAAAAGAGAAAGAAGAAACTCTTGCCCAGTGATGAAATTCTCTCAGGAAAACAGGAAGAGAAATAAAAGAAATTGGCAGTGATGAGATTCCCTGAGAGAAAATCTTTCAAGTATCAGCAAAACAAAGAAGAGGAATCAGAAAATCATCTCAGCAAAAGAATTCTCCTGCCAGTGAGACAAAATTTCTCTGGCAAGAAGAGGAAGAAGAAGAAAACGTCTCTTCACAGTGATGAAACTTCTTCTCTCAAAAGAGAAAAAAAACTTCAATAACAAAACAAGAGGAAGAGGCAGAAGAAGAAAACGTCTCTTCACAGTGATGGAACTTCTTCTCTCACAAGAAAAAAAAACTTCAATAACAAAACAAGAGGAAGAGGAAGAGGAAGAAGAAGACAAGATCTCCACCCCAGTGATAAAATTCTCTCAGAAAAAACCTTCCATCCATCCACACAACAACAACAACAACAAGAGGAAGAAGAAGACAAGATGATGATCTCCCTCCCCAGTGATGAAATTCTCTCAGGAAAAAACAAAACAAAACAAAATTGCAGAAGAAAATGCTTGGGGGTGGGTGGTGGTGTACCTGAGCAGCAGCCTTCAACTCCGAGATTTCGAGAATGGAAGATGCGCGGAGAATCTCGAGAACGAATTCGATGGCAGGTCGGCAAGTGATGTGGGGACAAGAAGGATCCAAACAGGAAACACTGCTGCTGCAGACAACGGGATTCATTCCTCCACTCCCGTACACGTACCCCATCACTGCCATGAAAGCTTCGTAGCCTACCTTCTCGCCCTTGTCGTTGTTCTTCATCAGCGTCTCCAGTTTTACCTCCACCGCTTTGGTCGCATCCTCCTCCCTCTTCTCCTCCTTGTTCTTGTTCTTGTTCTCAGCAGCAGCTGCAAAAAATCTCCGGAAGTATGGACAGCGGACTGCCAAGATGCATCTGTGCGCCGCTACTCTCTTGCCGTCCACGTGAATGATCACATCGCTGAAAGTCTCATCGGCCGGACGATACAACAAGCTTTCGATGTCGGACACTAGCTTCTCCACTCCTGCTGCTGCTGCTGCTCCTGTACTGCCTCCGTTACAGCTGCTACACACACTGCTATTGATGCTCACACCGCTAATCACAATGGAATTCTGCGATACCGGCGATGGCGGCGACGCCATCAAACACTCCATTCTTGTTCTCTTCCTCCTCTAGCTACTCCACTTTGTTTCCGCCTCCAGCTGATTTCTATCCGCCGAAACTGCTCACAGAAGGACTCGCTTAAGCTCCTAAACTTCCGTCCTTCAAGCTGCTGCCTGTCAAACACCTCTTGCCTCCTGGACGATATTCCAGAAATCTATATTCTCGTCATCATCACTACTCTCTCCCCTTGAGCCAACAGCTATAGCAAAACACCTGGATCTCCATCTATAAGTCGCGTCAACTTCCAAAACCAAGTCTCGAGCTGGTAACACCAAAACTAGAAACCTTCATTCAAGCTTTGTTCAACTACTTTCTTTGTCCTTTTCAAAGCATCTACAACACCGTTTTTGTCATGAATCAGAACAACAAACAAACCGCAACTTCCCCGGCTAATGCTCTTCCTCCATCGACTACGGCAAAAACTCTTCTCCTTCGCGGCGAGCTAGATCTTCTTCGAGACTCCAAAGAGCTTCTCAGTGCAGACGTTTGCACAAAACAACCTGTTTCTTTCCTCTGTTTCATAACTACCACAAAACCTTCTTCACCATCATCACCACAACCACAACGTCTGAGTCTTCCGTCTTCCCCAGCGAGCTCGTTCCTTCTCCTCCTATTCCTATTCCTCTTCCTCTTTCCTTTCTCTATGTGCTTGCTTGCTGGCTTGAGTGCTTTCAGAAGAGTGCTCTAGCTCGATCGTTTCAAACTGCACATACCCAAGATCGCCATTGCTCTTCCGTGTCTCTCTGGCATCCGCAGCAGGAGGAGCGCATAGCATCAAATCTAGAAAACAAAATTCTTTCCGCGAAATCCGCGACCTTTGTCGCGATTCCAACGCTTTACGACTCGCACTTTCTTCGATTTTTTGGGTTGTCTGTGATGGATTTCAAAGGCTTTCGAGAAATTGGGTGTTTGATTTTTGCATCAAAAAGCACAAATCGGCCGATTTCCATCCAAATTTTGGAGTCGGATGACTCAAGATTCGGGTACAAAAGTGTGCAAATGTTTTCCCAGTAATTGCGAACTTTTTGTTGCTGCTGGTGGCTCAGTACCCCTGCTACTAAACCCTTGATCTTTAACTCAAGGTTAATCCAAGGTTAACTATGATTTTAAATTCAAGGTTAATTCACGCTTAAACTGCTTGATTAATCCAGTATTTTGTAAATGCACCGTATTTTTTGAATCACCGTATTTTCACTGGTATTTTGTAAATCTACAATATTTTGTAAAAATGCTACAACCCACCAAGGACACTCACCACATAATACTAGAGGGGGATCCTCCCCAGAGGACCTACTTGAGGAATCTGAAAAAATAAAATAAAAATAAAAACCCTTGATTGGGAAAGAGATTACCTTAAAGGTTCTATTATTTTTTAAAAGAAATTGAAGATTATTCATATACTAAAACAAGTGTTTGTTTGGTTGGCCTTGCCTACCAAGGCAAGGATATTGTATTTAGATTCATTCTAGAGTATAGTAGCTTTAATGGATTATGGCCCCGAGGTAATAGGTCTATTTGTATGTAAGAATTTTTGAAAGATGATTATTTTTTGGCTTGTGTTGAAACTTGAGATTCGTTATAGAGTTATAATATCTTGAAGGATTTTTGGTTTCTTTTAGAGGATTTTTTGAAGATTAGTTTGTTGCATTGGGAAATATTTGAGTTTCCATAATTCTTCTTTTGCCTTCAGATACTTTTTAATGTAAATGGCAAGGCCACAGTCTGACACCCTCTTAGTTTGTTGGTTGGTTTTCTAATGCTAGTTTTTGTTCTTGATTTGTAATGCTACCAGGATCTCTTTTTTACTTTTTGGGTGCCTTTCAGTTCAAGACATGCACAATCCCACCACTTTTTCCCTTCCCTTTCTTTTTTTGGTTTGGGTTGACCTAAGGCCGTGAAGAAGTAGAAGAAGAAGTAGAGGTTTTAGAGGGGAGGGGTGTATTCCTTTTTGGATTTTTAGGGTTTATTTTTCTTCTTCTTGAATGTTTATTTGTGCGGAGTGAGGTTTTATCAATAGTCTAGTTATTTATCAATTGTTGAGCTCAGTAATGCATAAGATATCATCACATTGGGGATGTGATTTGGAACTTGTCTTAAGGAAGCTGAGTGTTTGTTTGTTTGCTTGTCACTGGTGCATTTGGTTGACAACTTTCTTGAGTGTCCCAATTCTTTCTTTCTTTCTTTAATTTGTTCCATCACCAACCAACCACCCCCAACATCAAGTAAACGACAAAAACAGCAGTTTGAGGCTATGAATTACAGACACAACAAGGGTGATAAAAGTTTGAAATGTACCTAATTTTGGGCGTCGGGGTGGGGGCCTGTAGGGGAGCAGAAAGCAACTCGAACGTGTGCACATTTGTAGCCATCACCACCAACAACATGTGGCTACTAGTAACACCAAATCCTTTGGGCTCTTGCAAGATGATGATAAGAAGAAACTTCATACAAGGTTCTTCATTGGATTGAAGAAAGATTCTTCTATAGTCCTATATGTGGCACTATATGGAAGTTTCTTCTGCACTTTCTGTAACAAGAAGAAAGTTCTTCAGAACGTTCTCAAGAAATTGTTCAAGGAACTCAACCACTCTCAAGGGTGACAACTTCGGAACAAGTGTTTTGTTTCTTTTGGCATGAAAAATACGATTTCAACCGACCTATACAAATGATTTTTCATGGAAAAAATTTGCACAAATTCGTCAAATTTTGAAGGCAAAGAATTCCA